>Ga0070710_10000047_pt1 | contig 57361 bp, 70 predicted proteins | sample LARL52metaG_FD_65454 | JGI IMG/M metagenome (GOLD analysis project Ga0070710, IMG submission 65454) | Corn, switchgrass and miscanthus rhizosphere microbial communities from Kellogg Biological Station, Michigan, USA - LAR L5-2 metaG | ecosystem: Host-associated > Plants > Roots > Rhizosphere ...
GCTTATCCGCCCTGAGAGGTGCGGGGTACAGCTTATCCGCCCTGAGAGGTGCGGGGTACAGCGCATCCGACCTGATAGGTGCGGGGTACAGCTTATCCGACCTGAGAGGTGCGGGGTACAGCTTATCCGACCTGATAGAATTTGAATCAATACCAATTATAGATACTCCTTATACACATCTTTGGAATGATATAAAATCTAAAAAAAGAATACATGATCAAACCACTTTTGGAAAAATAGAACAGTATAATCCAAAAGCCAATGTATGCGGAACAAGAATGTGTACTGCTGGGCATTTAGTTAATATGGCTGGTGAAATTGGTTATAAATTAAAAGATAAATATTCATGGGCTTATGCAGCAAATATGATTCATACACGGGTACATCCTGATTATATGTGTCAAGATTTTGGTTCAATACCCCAAGAACAGGCCATGGCATATATTGAAGAAATGGCTGCCATGGAACAGGCGGAAGATAAAAGTCCTTGGGATTATCTAAAATATAAAAAGTAATAATATTTAAAACACTTTAAGCCATGGCAAGAGGAATAATAAAACTTGAAGCTCTCATAGAAGAAACTCCATTAACTATAAAGGAAGATGGACTAATGGTTCTTCTTAATCAGGACCCACATGAGAAATGGGTAAAAATACATCCACTTGACTCTTCTGTTAAGTACTTGCCAATAGAACGTGTGGAATATTTACTTAACCGGATATATGGCGGCTTTAACGTAGAAGTAAAAACTCAACCTGTTATATTGGTTAATAGCGTGCAGGTAACGGTAAGGGTGCATGTGGTAAATCCTATAACCGGAGAAAAGGAATTTCAAGACGGTGTTGCAGCATGGCCTATACAAATGGATGCAGGTGCCAATCCCACAGATATTACCAAAATAAAACCGAATGGCGTACAGTTAGCCGTGGCTTCTGCCAAGTCAGATGCCATAAAAGATGCAGCGCACCATTTCGGTAGAATATTTGGGCGTGATTTAAATAGAAAAGACAAGTCAGATTATGACAGTATATTGAAGCCAGTAACTACTGAGGAGGAGCTAAAAAAACTATATCAAGAAAAGAAACATTTATTCACAGAACAGGAACGTACTCACATAGAAAGAATAATTGATAAAAAAGAGGTTACAAGCTATGATAAGCTTATGAATACCTTAAAAGTTACAGTATTAAATATGAATAATCCTCAAAAACCGTGAACTCTATTGTTCCATATTCAAAAACTATTCCTTTAACACAAGGCAAGGAAGCCATTGTAGGCTGGTGGTGGCATCCCTTCCTTTCTATTTGGGAATGGTGCGCTCATTTTAGAGGAAATAATTGGTATGCAGAGAGAGGCATATACTTAGGCGGGGGAAGAAAAAACGCAAAGTACAAAACTATAATGATGCACAATATCATAAAGCAAGCACCTGCCGGACAAATAGTGGACCATGAAAAAAGAAATGGACTCGATAATACGGAAGGAAATTTAAGATTCGCCTCAAACAGTCAAAACCTGGCAAATAGAAAAGTATGGGGTGTATCTAAATTTAAAGGAGTCAGTCCTTATAGATATGGTAAACAATACATATCCAGGATAAGAAAAAACGGTAAATTAATCAGAATAGGAACTTATCCACATACTCCATGTGGTGAGTTACTGGCAGCCATTGAATATGATAATAAAGCCATTGAATTGCATGGAGAATTTGCTAACCTAAATTTTAAATAATATGGAAAACACAACATTAAGAAACAACCCTCTTCGCTTGGGGCATTTTACAAGCAGTAAGATAGTGGCATTAATGTCAAATGGTAAGGCTAAAGATACATTTGGCAAACCTTTTTATACTTACCTGAAAAGCAGACAGAGAGAAATAAAACTTGGACTCCCTATGGAGGTAGAAACAAATACAAGGCCATTAACATGGGGTAAATTAGCTGAAAAAAGAGCTTTTAATCTTCTTGGTTTTGAGTATTCATTATCAAGCCAAGAAACCATTGAACATCCTGAACTAAAATATTGGTCCGATACTTCTGATGGATTGAAATTTAAGGATACGAGTGATAAAACAGTTGTAGAAATAAAATGTCCACAAACCCGAAATTCATTTTGCGACCTTGTAGAATGCACTTCGATAGATGAAGTAAGAGAAAACCATGAAGATGGAGAAAAATTCTACTGGCAATGCGTAAGTCATGGAGTGTTACATGATACCAATAAAGTAGAATTAATAGTGTATATGCCTTATAAGGAGGAATTACAGGCCATTAAAGACATGATTCATAACCCAGCTTATATAAGCGATAAAGAAGCGAAACATTATTATTGGATTGATTCTGCTGATGAAGAAGAATTGCCGTATATATTAAATAATGGGAAGTATAAAAATCTAAACATTATACGGTTTGAAATACCCCAGGGAGATAAGGATGCTCTCATTCAAAGAGTAACTATAGCTTCTGAAATGCTAAATAAGGCTGTATGATAACTCAAAACCTTAATGTTATCCGGTTTGAGGTAACACAGGAAGATAGGAATACGCTCATCGAAAGGGTAAAATATTGTGGACAGTTTTTACAAAAGTAAATGTGGATAATACCCCAGAAGCTCACAACATTATTTCGGCAACAATATACTTAATGATACCAAATGAAGATTGATTTTTTGATAGGCTGCGAAGAAAGCCAGGAAGTAACAAAAGCCTTCCGTAATATGGGTATAGAAGCCTTTTCTTGCGATTTACAGGAATGTTCGGGCGGTCATCCTGAATGGCATATTCAAAGAGATATTTTTGAAGTTATAGATGAACACCCCGAAATTAGAGTAGGTATATTTTTCCCTCCTTGCACACACTTAGCAGTTAGCGGTGCGCCAAGTTTTGAAGCAAAAAGAAAGGATGGGAGGCAACAAGAGGGTATTGATTTCTTTATGAAATTTACTAAGTTATCATTTGCATGGTGCATTGAGAACCCGATAAGTATAATGAGTAACCTTTACAGGAAACCAGACCAAATAATCAATCCCTATTACTTTGGCGACCCATACCCCAAGAAAACTTGTCTTTGGTTACATAACTTGCCTAAACTACTACATACAAAAGAACCTAATCTATTTGAACCAGTTAAAACATGGATAGAACCTCAATTTGTTATTTTTAGGAGTAAAAAAACAAAATCAGGTTTTAGTAAATATTCACCCAAACATGGGGTATTAGGCAAGGGAAAAGGCAAGGAAAGAAGTAAGACAGAACCAGGATTAGCTTTGGCAATGGCTCAACAATGGAGTCAATTTAACAACCAATGAAATGCAACACGTTGGTATCATTAAGTATATAGTTACCTAAAATAATATGGCACTACCTCCTGGATTTCCACCCGCACCAAAAAGATTTAAAATATATTGCGCCATATCTTCCTTATTAAGCTTGGTAGCCATTATACCTATTTATTATTGGCTATCATTAATAAGCCCTACAATTCCTTGTGTATTATCTATATTCGGATGGATGGCAATGAATATACTTATACTATTTTTACTCATTAAAATAACCCGTTACGATATGAAGAAATAATCTAAGGGTTCGCCACCCATACAAGGCCAGTATCCGGCATAATTTTATATTAAAAATAAAAAGTTTATAGATTAAAGATGATTAGTTTTCTTAAAAGTCCGGTTACTAAATAGTAAAAATGTATCGGTTTTCCTTAAAATGTTTATAGATACGAAAAGAGTGAACTTTTGAGCGTGCTTCTATGAGGTACGCTTTTTTATTGTAAATTTGAAACATGAGAAAAATAATTGATTGTATTTTCTGCGGTATGGAGGCCAAACTTAAAGAAGATGGGCTCCAAATAAAAAAAGGACTTGTGAACGTTACTGTGCCATGCAGTAACTATGAATGTACCTCCTGTAAGCGTACATTTAAAACCACAGAACAAAACATGGAAACCGCATCAGGAATATTAAAACATCATCCGAAGATGCAACAAGAGCCTGATCGTGGATCCAGAAGAGGATGAGGAAGAAGAATCAGATAATGATGATTGTCTTGATGATTTAAACCATGACAGCGATTTCCCATTAAACGAACCCTGCGGAACAGAATATAACACCCCCGAATCCCATGAATTTCATTAACAATAAAACTCTGCTATTTATGGATAGCGGAGGCATCTATCAATCTTTTGCCGAACGCTTATCTGAAGAATATGGCACAGTTAAATATTTCAGCGAATGGGATGATAATGAACATGATATTAGGGCTGCCAAAAAAGCAGTTGGAGAAGGTGGAGATTTTATAAAAGTAGATAATTGGGAAAAAAATGTATATGATTCCGATGTTATATTTTTCCCTGGATGTTCTCGAAAAAACCTACAAGAGGATTTAATACAACGCGGCTTCAATGTATTCGGTTCTGGTGCATTGGCTGATATTGAAAATAATAGAGAATTATTTTTGGATAAGGTTAAAGAGTGGGGATTCCCATTGCCGGAATATATGGTAGTGGAAGGAATTAATTCACTTCTTAAAGCCCTTGAAAATGTAGATGGCATAAGATTTATTAAGTTTTCCATGTTCAGATCAGATATGCAAACATATCGCCATTGGAATTTTGAATCCACCAAAATAACATTTGAACAATTAAGACTTAAACAAGGCACATATGCTGATAAACTAAGGTTTATAATAGTTACTCCTATTCAAGGGGTAGAAACAGGCAGAGATACTTTTGTTGTACATGGACAACAGCCAGTTAAATTTATGGGAGGCTATGAAATTAAAAACAAAGCCTATGCTTCAAGGGTTATTACTAATGACAACCTGCCAAAACCCATGCAGGAATTTTCCAGTAGAATATCTGAAGTATCGAAAGAATTAATGGTAAGTACTTTTTGGAGTGATGAAGTACGGGTAGATAAAAACAAATTCTATCCCTTGGATTTTACTGCCAGGTTAGGCGTTCCACCTAACGAAATATTACAAAGGAATTGCATAAATCTTGGTGAAATAATATTCCATGGAGCACAAGGAGACTTAGTGGAGCCTATATATGAAAAAGAATATGCAGTACAGCTATTTATAGATTATGGCAATGACGTAGATCAATGGATTCCAATTAAATATCCAGAAAAATATCATAGGAATATAAAGCCTTATAACTATACTTTTAGGGATGATATATGTTGGATAATTCCAAGCCCTGACAAGCATGAAAATACTGTGTGTGCAGTTGTGGGGTTAGGAGATACATTAGAATCCGCTATAGATGAGTGTATTAAGATTTGTGGCACAATAGAAGGGGAAAACATCGACTATGATAAAAATGAATTTATTGATGCCCAAAAGTGTATTGATGAAGGAGAAAAGGAAGGTGTTAATATTTTTTCTTAAATTTGCCTTATAAAACTTTGAATTATCTGCTGCGGCCAACCAAATATTAACCCCACACCCCCAACAGTACCAACGTACAATCCTCCGATACCAAATACAAGGAGAGTAACGCCAAGTATAGTAAAGCCATATATACCTAACCCGCCCACAAATACCCCCAAACCATAATGTATATACTAAATCAAACCGACACGATTGTATTTTCACAAGATGGAGTAAATGTAGATCGTGCAATTAAAAAAGCGAATATTACAGATGTAAGCGGGGTTTTTGTGCCTGGTTCAGTAGTAGGTGGCCTTGAGTCTAATCCCTCCATGCCTTATAACAGACAAGCTCAATGTAATGTGGAAATATCATTAAGCGATGGTTCTAAAGTTCCATTTGATTCTCAAAAAGTAAGTAATCAACCATGGGGCTTCCCCAATTTAGGCACACAGGCAACATTAAACTTGGCTGTAACCACGATTAACGGCTGGCTATAATATCAAAATACTTTTTACGCAACCCTATAGTATCTTTTAACATAAGGGCTTTATAAAGCCTTATTGCCAGTTCTATGTCTCTTTTCTTTTGGGTTCTGGGTACGAATTTTGGACATAATTCGTCCAAAACAGTCTTTAGTTGTAATTGTAATACCCTTTTCTTTTGTATATATAATGGGTTTTTAATTCCCTCCATAGCATTAATTTCATCCTGCAGAGTCAAGGCATCCTGTAGCATCAACAAAGCATCATTTGGGAATTTATAATAAATCAAGCCTCTTTGGTAATTAGCTTTTTTAGAAGCTTTTTTACGAGAGAGGCTTTTAACAGGCAGGTTTATATCGCAGAGTGAACCGCGATACATTTATTTTATGATTTTAATATTCGCATCAAATGTTGGCGATATAACAATTCCTCTAAATACAGTAATATATACCGGAGGAAGAATATTTTCTGTTGGCACCCTGTCAACATAAGCCACTTCTATTTCTATTTCTTGGGCAAGAACGGAATCTCTTTTAGGAACAAATTTCTCCCATGCCGCTTGTATTTCTTTTTGGCGTTCCTCTAAATTGACCCCAGTATATTCATACATGGTAATAGCTTGCTCAGGTGATTGGCTATTTTCAGTAATCTGAACTTTCTCAGCGTAATGAATTTTCAGTTTACCTACCTCCGCATTGTAAGTCTGGGACATTTCATCCATTGGTTTTAAGGCCTCTATTATGCCAGGTGTTACCTGGTTAATACAGGTAGCCAAAGGTGAATTTTGGTTATTAGGGTTTGATTGAAGCCATTGCCTACTAGCACCCATGAAATCGGCAAGTTGTTTTACAGTTACAAGATTTTTCATAATGATTATATTGATTAATTATATCGGCAAAGATATAAAATAATCTATTTGTGGTGGCTTTAATTATACACTCCAATATTGCACTCCATCGCTAATAAATATAGCATGACCATAGTTTGTATTTACAAGATAGCTACTACCTCCATCTATTGTTCCCGAAGAAGCTACGGTTACAGTTATATTGGCTGAGGAGGCATTACCATTTGCATCTTTTACCCTTATGGGTCTTCCGGTGGCTACTGTATTGGCTGCAGGGAGTACTACGGAACGGGCCCCTGCATTAGTCATTAATATGGTGGTACCACCGCTTATATCGGCAATGGCAACATTATAAGAAGTTCCCGACTTGGTTAAGGCAACATAGTTAACACTAAGCACATTACCGGATAATACAAGATCATTCGATAGTGTTTGTTCCACATAAGGACTATTAGCACCTGCTGAGTTGCCTAGCAATACTGCCGCGCCAACTGCTTTCTGAATAAGGCCATAAGTGATAGCATAAGCAGCTATACCTATTGTTGTAGCACCATTACTTGAATCATCCGTAACTGAGAATATGGTATTGAAATTGAGCTTTGCCCTTTGCGTTACAGATACTAGATTAGAATATATCGTTTGATAATATGCCGGTGTAATAGCCGAGTTTACCCATTTGTTGCCATTCCATTTCAAGAATTGGCCAGCGGAAGGAGTGATGATCGTTGCATCATTCATATTGGCTATGCCAAGACTTACCGTTCCCGTTGCGCCATTTACGCTTGTAACAGGAAACGCTATGAGAGTGGGTGTAACAGTGCTTATCCTACCTGCCGCGCTTACGGTAAATACGGGTACGTGGGTACTATCACCATAAGGATTAGCCGTAACGCCGGTATTGGATAACTGAGTATCCGTTATAGTATTATTTATGAGCTGTGCCCCAGGTATAGTGCCAGCCTGAATACTTGAACCATTGAAAGGGGCTGTATTGAAAAGGCTTGTAATGGTTGATATTACCGAACCATTGGTTACAACACTATACAGTAGGATTTGAGTAGTGTCAGTAACATTCGTAGCCTTAACCACATATCCATCAGTCCAGGTATCATAATAAACATAGTTGGTAGTATTCGGAAGAAGTCCAATCTGTGTCTTCGCGCCAATTACATATTTGCCTTTTATAATATATGTATCCTGTCCAACGGTTAAATATAAACCTGCAGTAGTATAAGTATTGCTTATTACAAAGCTGGATGCAATAGCATTATAAACAGAATCAATATCCCTCTGTTGAGGAATTTCATATTCATAATTGGCACCGGCATTGGTCTCTGTCAATGGCATGAATACCACATCGGCAAAATTTACCCATGTACCTATAGTAAAACTTGTGGTCTTTAACCCAATAGTTATACTTTGGTTTACATCCGGTACATAACGCGTAGAGAAGCTATACCATCCGCCAAGGAAGGATGCGGGATTGGTGCTTTGTGATTTTAATACTATTTGGCTGCCGCTACCATTAATTACTGCTGATACAACACCTGCATTGGGAGACTGTCCATTTACATAAACATAACCATGTACCTCATATACTTTGCCGGCAGTAACAGTTATAGGGGTGGATGTATTTACAACACCCGTCCCTGTAGTCCCTGTAGAAAATATTTTTAATGAACTTGTAGATGTACCATGCGTAACAGTAGAATCAGATGATATGGTACCATTAGTACCTACCATTCCTACTGTACCTGAAGCTCCGCTAAGAGTGCCATTGCCGCCATCGGTTACTCCATTTAACCCTGATACGCCTGTACCGCCAGTATTAGTTTCCAGTCCATATATCTGCTGCTGCAATACACAGAAGTTGTTATTTACCGCAGTAGCAAAATCACAAAGAGTATTTATCGGTGGATTAATTGGAGATACAAGGCATGCATATGGGCCAGCCATTGTTATTGAAGCACAAGGAATGGAGCTTAAAGATACTCCTAATGCACATAGTTTAGTATCTATACCTTGCAGGTACCCGCATAAATTAGTGCTTGTAGGTACAAAGCATGTGGGAGCATAAGAAGAACAATCGATCTGTGAACATATAGTAGGTCCACCGGACTGAGAACCGAATGTTGGGCTTACTGGCGCAATTACATTACAACAAAAACTATTTTGGGGTAATCCAAAAGGGGCAATGAATCCAGTCGCGCAACATTGATTTAAGTAGGTGCTGTTCATTTAGCAGGAGGGTGTTGATAATAGAGATAAGAAACATTGTATCTGTTGAGCCGTGGCCCCGCAAGTATTATTAGCCACCCCCATTAATAAAAGCATCTGTGCAAGTAACTGATCTAAAGTCATGCTGCAATCATTAGTGCCAAAGTTTTGGTCCTTGGCATACGCTTCCACATTAGCTATAAATGCTAACTGAGCTTGAGGCATTATTTGGTCAGCGAATAGCATTAGTTAGTGGAGTTGCAACCGCAAATATTATTTAGTAAATCGAATGTTTGTGTGGTAAACTGAAGCTGATTTGAAGCATTGGCATTTTCTATAGAGTATATGCACAACATAGCTTTTAAAGCATTAATGAACGCATCATTATTGCATAGAGTAGCATTATTACATCCTATTCCTGCAGCACACAGAGCATTGTTAATAAGTTGTGGAAAACAAACCATGCTCTTACACATTAGTGCGAAATATGCCTGGGCCTGATACTTAGAAAATATCTGTGTACTTAGGGGTACTAATGGGTTTGCATTAACTACTTTAGTCCATAACCCTGTAGATATATCAGGCCGTGTGGATAACATACCCACATTGTTTGTAATACAGGTATATACATTTTGATCTGCCGTATTCCACACCTGATGAACATTACCAGTATATGTACTGCCGTTATTCCAGTTAGGAAGAGTGGTCATAGTTACACTATACCATCCATCACCGGTATTTAAAGTAAGTGTTGGGTTAGGCCCACCATACCATGCCTTGCATGTGGGTGGAGAAAATATGGAAGATAAGTTATAAACACTTCCCTGATAATATTGTACAGAATAAGTACGGTATGAATTAAACAAAGCCGCGCCACAAGCATTTTCTGTGTTGGTAGAATAATTACTATCATCACCAAGCACAAGTTGTGTACATCCATTCAAGGCCTGTACATCCGTGCTATTGGTAACACCGGATATTATAGATGCCTGGAAGTTGCTCATTAGGCTCCGGCTTTCTTATATTCAGCCTCTCTCGTTCTTTGGGTGGGCTCTATATGAGCAGAACTTATTTTAGCATCTACACCAGCCTTAATAGCTGACTCATGCTTTTCATAAGAACCTTTAATATGTGCTCCTGTGGGGCTGCCGTTATGTTCTTTAGGCATATCAGCATGTACGTGGTCGTTTTCTCCTGCTGTTGACATGGGGTGTATTATTAGGGGTGATGATGCAAATATATGAAAAATTTATACCTTTGCTCTGTTCTGTTTTATTCATAATGTCAGATTTAGTGGTTAAGAGGCGCATTTTGGTTAGTGCGCCTCTTTTATTTCACAGGTTGTGGCCTCAAATGGTTGTAATTTATAGCATCATAAATCTTTCTTTGCACTCCTACCATTTGCCTGTAATCGGTATTTGGAGACACATCCCATTGTGCATCTTCCCATGTCATTCCTATACCCCACTTACTAAATTCTGCTAACAACTGTTCCTTTTCTTTTTGTGGCACATCCAATGACTGATACAGGCTGTATACGTTATCGTGAAGCCCAATATTGTATTCGTTAATATCTTTTGTAAGTGTGGCCCCAAAAGCTTTTTTAAACGTATCTTCTGATGGATGAGCAAGGTAGGCATCAATATCTTCATGCTTGTCCTTAAAATCATTTATTGTGGCATCTTCAACCTTTTTTAATATGTTATCTTTAAAGCTACCGGCTTCCGGTTCAAATCCTTTTCCATTGGTACCCACATAAGCCTGTTTCATGCTTTCATAATCATAATACTTTTCATTGCTTATAGTATTAAACCCTGCCATCTTGGCCCCAATATCCCATTTTGTAGGAGTTATCTCTACTCCACCGCCCTGATAATCTTCTTTTTTGCCATATTCATTGTGGGCTTTGTTTTCCATTATGCCATACCACTTCCATGCTGTCTGAAGGTTGCCTAGTTCCCCAGGTAATTTTCCTGATTCAACATTTTGCGTGGCACTATATCCGCTTCCCATAAGCTGGTCTTTCAATGGGATGCCATCCCTTAAAACAGAGCCAAGGTCTACTGTGCTTCTTAAATCCAAGTTGGCTGCCCTTCCTGCTCCGTTTATGGCATAGTCGGCAGCCAAATTAGCGTGTTCCTTACTCATACCTGTTTTTAAAAAGGCATCACGTATCGCTGCATCTAATCTCGCACCCTGTTCCTGTAAATTGGCTGCATTTTTAATAGATTCTTTACCTCTGGCCTCATTGTAAGCCCACAAAGCATAGCCGCCTACAAGCCCTCCCATCGGCACAATAGATTTTATTCCTCCTAAAAGCAAGCGGGGGGCACCCAAATCAAATAATGTCTTACCCAATGTGTCTTGTTTCTTTGCTTCCTTAATCATTTCCACATTGAAGAAATCATCCATAATGTGGGAACTGCGCATGGTCATAACCTGCCTCACCCCCCATGTAACAGCATCGGTAAGCTGTTGATGTCCGGTAGTAACATCGCGCATAATAGGTGGCCGGTTGGCCTTACCATAAACAAACTTGGTTTTATCCACAAAATCTTCTGTGTATTCCATCATTTTGTTTTCATCAGTAATACCCTCCATCTTTGCTATATCCAAGCCTATAAGGGCCGTGTACATTCTTGTGTGTAGGTCAGCATATCCAGTAGAAGCACCACTAAGTCCAAAGTGTCCTGAGTAGTCTTTACCCATAATATCATTATAAAAGGTATGCCCTATGGTTCCTCTATTGACAAGCCTGTTGATTATTCTGGCATCAGATTCATTACCTCCAAAATCTTTTCCGGTAAATACTTTATCTCCCGAACTGGCTACAAGCTTGGTTGTAAGGGCAAGTGCTTTTGGGGCCGATTTTGCAAAAGTGGCTTCAGATAACCCTGTGCTCTTATATTTACCTCCTGTCTTTTCCGCGGCCGCTTTTCTGTTTTTGTCAATGCCTCTCATAAGGTGTTTGGCGTAGGGCACTACCGTAGAGGCTACGTGTCCCCATTGCTGAGCATAGAAGGAAGGACGGCCCGAAAGAAGGGCTTTATACTGTAGGTTTTGCATACGTGCACCCCATCCCTGTGTTGTGGTTCCATTTTTTAAATCGTCCATCCAGGCATCATAAGCCTTTTTGCCATTACGATAGCGGCTAGGATTCATAAACTTGCTGTTGGCATCATAAGTACTTTCGGCAGCCGATTTGGATAATGAGTTTATGCCTCTTTCTCCCCATCCCTTAATGCTCTCCATCATATTATCAAAACTAACATCTGCACCAAGTACCTTTTTCGTTTGAATGAAGGCGGGATTATATTTTTCAGCTTTTATTTTATCTATGGCTTTACCCAGTTCATTATACATATCGCTGCCTTTTTTCTGCTTGCCCTGAAGGTGTTCTAGCGTAGAAATGTCGCCATGGGAAATATCTTGTATTAAGGATTTAGGTAGTTTATCTATTTTCTTTACCATGGGCTTGCTACCTTCCACTCTGCTATTGTCTTCCGAAATACCTACATTCTTTTTTGTTTTACCATCAACCTGGTACGTTTGTTCCGAAAGCTGCTTTGCCCTGGCATTGGCTTTTTCTTCGTCCTGATGTATCTCCACATGACGTTCTTCCGTTCCGGTAATCTTGTTTAACCCATGGTATAAAACATAGTAATCGCCTTGCCTTTGAAAAGGAACATAGCCATTATTTTCATCAAGATACTTTCTATAGGTGGCGTCATGCTTACCCCTTTGATCCATGGTCATTTTGGTATAGTACCCATGTTGCTCCCTGCCTTGCTCCTTATAGTGCTCTTGTGCTGTTTTTATTATATCTCTAACCTTTTTATAAAGGCCTATTTCACTCTCACTAAGTTTAGGAATATCCAAATGGGTAGGGCTCTGTCCTGTTCTAAGCTCGGCATCGGTATAGTATTTGCCATTTACATACCATCCCTTTGCAAAAGCCTCTGCCACATTTTGTTTTTCTACGCTGTGGTACTGCTCAAAGTTTTTGTCGTTTAAAAGAGAATGAAAATGATTTATATTTTCACTTCTGTCTTTTATAAATTTCCTAAACACTTTTCTTATAAGGTCATTACCCTTACCCTGTATTTCGGGAGGTAGTATTTTGTATAGGTCTTGGGTAAAACGGAAGGCGTTTACCAAAGAATCCATGGCCTCCCTAACAGGCCCTCTTTCATCTTTTCCAAAGTCGTTTATAAAAGCAGTATATTCTGGGTCTTCAAGGCTTATCGCCTTCTCCATGTTTTTAATCTCTTCCTGGGTGATAGGTGCTTTTGGCTTTTTCAGTTCTTCTATGGCCCTGGCCTCTTCAAGATTGTGGGCCGAAAGTTCTTTGTCTCCCAAAAAGAATGTCTTTCTACCTGTAAGCACTTCCAGCATATTTCGGGCATCACGCATACCGCCCTGCTCTTTTGAACCTATAGCATCGGCTATGGCAGACAGGCGTTCGGCGTTAAGATGGTATTGGGCTTTCGTGTCCATATTATCTTTAGCTTCTTCACCGGCCCCATAATATTCTACAGCCCTTTTATTAAGTTCCGCTTTTAACCCATCAGGGTCACCCATAAATTTGTTAAACACTTCTGCATAAGTATCTCTAATATCAATATCGCTTTTTGCCCATATCTGATGGGGCTTACTAAGGCTTTCTACAGGTGTTTTGGAAGCTAATTTTTTAGCATTTTTGGTAAAGAACCCAGCCGCATGCACATCGGGCTCATCAAGCATCTTTAGGTAATCTTCTATTGGTACACTTGTCTTTCCTGTTCCGGCATTGCCTTCCGTTCCTACCGTTACCTCGCCTGATTTAATATTGTCTTCCAGAGTGTTTAAAACATCGTTGGCTGCATTAGTGGGCTTACCTTCCTTAATATCGGCAATAGCTTTTTCAATATCGCCTATGTTCATAACCTTGCCCTGGCTCTCAACCCTTGGAAAACTTATAGCCCCTTTTTCATCAAGCTTTTGAAATAAAAACTGTATATCATCGCTACGTTCTTTTAAAGGCTTACTTCCCTCTGCCTCACTTCTTAGTCCCTCACCTTTGGGCCTGACAATATTGCCTTTGTCATTTCTTATTTCTAAGGCAGAACCTTTTTGGCTGGGCGTAAATCCAAGTTCTTTGGCAGATGTTTCTATCTCGGACTTTTGCTTTTGTCCCTCTGCTGTTTTCCTTTGCCTTTCGGTCTTGGAATTATAGTCTTTTATCTTTTCGGTAAGGGCATTTACCTTCTCTTGTTTACTTTTTTTTTGAGCCTCTTTTTCTTGTTCGGCAGTTTTTTCGGATTCTGATTTTCTGTTTTTCTGTATATTTTCTATCATAGACTTGTCCTTTTCCGGCAAGCCCTTTTTTGTTAACTCTTTTTGCAGATCTTCATCGGACATATCTTTATATAGTCCCTGTGGCTGCTTCCACTCCTTTTCTAAAGCATTTGTATTGGTATATTCTTTGGTCTTGGCCTTCATAGCCTTGCCGCGCGACTTACTCCCCTTAGAGCCTTTTGCTTCATCAGGTAACTTCAAAAACTCTTCTGCATTATCAATATGGCCATCCTTAACATCAATACCTTTTGTTTCCACTTCGTTTAAGGCTTCCAATATCCTTTCGGCGTTGGGGGTGCCAACATTATGTAAAGCATTTTGGTAGGCATCGTGTAACTCAGCAGGGGTTATTTCAATACCCTTGCTGTCGCGCAAATGAATATCGGGCGTGAAACCTTTGCTATATAATTTGTTTATATCCTGCAATAGCTTACCGACACTAGGATTATCTTTAAAATCTTCAAGAGTTTTGGGATTGGTAGACTTAATAGTTTTGCCCTGGTCATCCACAATCTCCCTTTTCATTTCCCCTTTGTCGTCAGGTATTTCAATAGCTTTAAGATTGGATTTTTCAGCCACCTGATTAAGTTCATCAATAGGAGTGTCGGGATTAAACATTTCCTCTATTTCGTTTTTATTGGCATAGCTCACCCTGTCATTATCCGTTCCCACAGGCTGGCCTTTTTCATCTTCTATTTTTAACTCACCATTTCCCTTATATGTTTTAAACCCATACTTTCTGGATTTTATTTCCGCTTCCGTTTCCAGCTCCTTAACAGTTTTCATATCACCCGCCTTTCTGGCAACTTCAATCTGTTTATTTATGCTAGCCACTTCATTATATGCCCCATAGTTATCGCCTGTCTTGCCCTCAACCTCTGTCTTAATGCGGTTAAAATCCTCAGCGTGTTCAGGATATGCCTTTGCCATTTTGTCGGCAAACTTAACAGGGTCGTTGCCTTCTAATGTTCCAAGTTCATGTATCTCGTCAGGAGTGGCAGAGCCATCCATTTCACGCTTTGTTAAGGCCACAAGCCTGTCTGCAATATCGGTATGGTCTTTGTCGACAGCTATTTGTCTTGTTCCAATAACTTCGTCCTTTTCATTTTTTATGGGTATCTCTCTCAAAGAGTGTCCGTCAGCCAAGGCTTTTAATCTGAATTTTCGGGCATCGGCAGTACCCTCATCATTATTAGCCGTTTCCTTAACCACAACTTTAGAATCGCTTGGTTTGCCCTTATCATTTTTTAATTTGGTAAGGTGGGTATTATCTTTGTCCTCCCTAGGTATTTTTATGGCCTCTTTAGTTTTGGTCGCTTCCTCCTCTTTTACAGGGAACGTACCTTTTTGTGGGCTGGGATTATTTTTTGTAATAGCTTCTTGGGTAGCCTGTACTTTATCATTATTGACCACAGCTTCCTCATGGTGTTCCTGTAATGCCTTAGCCATTTTTGGCATCTTATGGCTTATCAGGTCTTTATAAACTTCATCATAATTAAAGGAGCCATGTACGCCTCCCATTATGCCCATCATTACATCATTGGCAATAGCTTCTTTTGTAAGTGGGTTAAGTAGTGCCCATGCACTTGGATTTTCTTTTGCGGCTTCATTAGGCAGTTCTGCGCTGTTTAAAATATGGTTTTTAACCACCTCCATAAGCCCATTTATTTCATTGGTAATTACTCCGGTAGTAACACCTTTAGCCACCCCTGCTCCTGTTGCCACAGCACCCTTAACGATAGTATTTTGCATATACTTCATTATGGCCCTGCCGGCAACACTCGTTGCCTTTACACCTATACCGCTTGACAATGCTTCCACACCTGAGAATACGGTGCCCTGCATTAAGGCTTGAATAGGGTGGGTAATATCACTTGCCAGCATCGTGGTATTGTTGGCAAAAAGATTATTTACAAACTTCCCTGTTAGCTGCGTAACCCTATTGTCGCTATTTAAAAGTGTATTACCTATCTTATTTAGATTAAGCGCATCACCCACATAATTGGCTGCTACAGCCTGTACCATAAATGGTACAGTGGTTCCCGCTAACTCAGCCAATACATCGCCTGTAGAAGGATTAAACTCTTTTGCTTGTTCCTTTGTTTGGGCTGTAATACCATTTTGATTTAATACATTGGCAAGATTTTTATTATAATCTACTGCCGTTTGGCCCGACCTCGACATGCTTGGCAAAGCATTATATAACCCACTCCAAAAATGGTCTGCCTTATCTGTTGGTATCGCAGATTGCCCTCCGTAAATAGCTTTGTTATAAGTGAGGTAATCATCATCAATGGCTTTAATATCGTCTCCGGCTACTGCATGGGCAGCTATGGCACCGCCTAACGGCCCTATGGCGGCACCTAATGTAGTGCTTAACGCTTCCGTATTCTGGTCTCTATTCCTTTCGGCATCGGCTTTGGCAAGTATATAATGCTGGTACATGGACACCTTAGCATCTTGCAAAGATTTCCATTGAGCATCGGTAAAAGGCTTGAAATCAGGCTTGGATTCCTGAATCTTTTTTAGCCATTGCTGCTTTGCAAAAGGGTCTTTCTCATTGTAGTAGGCATCTACATAACTGTGTTCTTTGCCATAAGGCGTTGATAGATAGGCTGCGCTTTGCTCATCATTCTCCTCAAGTATTTTTTGTCCTGCCTGGGTAGCGGCTTTATCCAACAAATCTTTTGGGTCCGCATGGGAGTCTACCTTGCCAATGGTCCCATCAGGGTTTTGTTTAAAAGGTGAATCTCCATTAACCTTAACAGAAAGCAAAAACTTATCACTTAACTCCTTAGTCTTTTTTTCATCGGCAGCAAGCTCCTGTTCTGTTTGTAACCTTAAATTGTCAGGCTGCTTGTTATTGGGGCCATTAGGGTCATAAGGTGATTGTGTTGATGGAGTGGGCTGTGGCTGCTTAACAGGTTCCTGTGGCTTATTAAATCCATAAGTATTTGTAAACTCGCTATAGTCCGCTGGAGTGCCCTTGTCTTTATTGTCAGTAAGATTTTTCCAAAGCTTAAACCTCTTATCGGGATTGGACATATCCTGCTTAAACTGGTCAGAGGTAAGCCCAGGTTTATTAGCCGCTACTTCGCTAAATAACTGTTCGTATGTTTTGTATCCAGGCATTAGTAAATGGCTGCTGGATTAGTAGTTGTGGTATTCGTACTCTTTGCGCCAGTCTTTTTGTTTTTAGATATATCTATTTCCTCCATGCCAAAATATTTTTGGAACTCCTTTCGCGCATCTTCATTAGCATCTGATTTGTTCGCATCCAAGGCATCTTTATACATATCTTTTATAAGTACTGCATTTTTATCATTGGAATTACTGTTGGCAACATAGCTTAATGGAACATAATAATTTTCTGTTATGTCAGTTTGAACTTTTGTTACCTCTGGTTTTCCTGTCGATGGGTCAATGACTGCCTGTTTGGTTATGGGGTCAACCTTTTCCTGGTATTCAAACTTAGGCTTTGATGCAACAGCCATAGGAGCAATAAAAGTATTCTCTCCAGTTTCATTGGTAACCTGTATCTTCCCATTAACCACCTTCACTCTTCTATTTTGAATATTACCTACTTCCGCATTGTTCAAATCAACGGAACCGCTTTCACCTGTATTTTGACTTATTACATTATTTTGCGTGCCTAAATTAACTTTGAAAGGAGTTAAATTATATGACGATTGTGCATCCTGAGTAATCGCTTTATCGCCGGAACCAAAAGTAGTACCTTCACCTGCAGCCTTAAATGCGGTATTGGTTTGCACGGCACCTGTATTTACATTGGTTACATTAGGCTTAGGCTCTCTTTCCAAATGATACTCTACAGGGTGTGGCAACTTAAATCCCATACGCTGTTTAAGATAATCTATATCCATCATTTTAGTAGGATAAGAACCTTTGTAATCTTCCTGCAATGCCTTTGCCCTTTCAGTCAGTTCCTGGTCAAATGTAGACTTACCATTTGCATCTACTTCAAGTTTTGGCTTTCCAGTTGTAGGGTCAATGCTTGGCTTTCCAGTTGCATCATTGGCAACAGTATAATATTCAAAGGCCCCCTTAATAGGTTTTCCATCACCATCGGTAGCCGGAACTTTATAAATAGTTTTGTTAAGCAATTTATCGGAAGGCAGATATTGTTCAGCAAGCTCACTAACCCCTTTATATGCTTCAAGATTATTATCTAAGTCAGAAGCTTTTTTAATCCAGTCTTCGTTACTGCCACCCATATCGCCCATGTGGTCAAGTATTCTTGCACTCATCTGTCCAAACTCAGGGTCAGGAACAAGCCCTTTTTGACTTACATCATCCCTGACTTTATCAAAATCTTTACCCAGCTTGGTATTCATTTCGGCAGCATTATTTAGTGTCTGCATGTCATAATGAACTTTTGCCGCATCATGTCCCCCACGCCTATCCATGCCTGTCTCTATCATTTCAGCAAATTGCTGTGGGCCATATTCATCTTGATATTTATTAAATACACCCTGAAATCTATTTGTTAGATTTTGGCTCCATCGGGCATCGGTTACAGGCTGCTTCATCTTTTCGGCAGCCGCTTCCATTAACTTAGTATTGTATGATGGTGGTGGTGGCGGTTGGTGCTGTTGCGCCCATGCTGCAAAAGGAAATTCCGGTGCAGTACCTCCAAGCAACGCCATGCCACTTTTACCCATGGCCAATATCTTGGCTCCTTCCGATTGTGGAAGCATTTTAGCGGCATCAGGATTTATAACTGTTCTTCCAAACAAGCCATGTCCCTGTCCAGCTATTTGGTCAAACATAGACTTTATCTGTTGGAATTGTTCGTCCTGGTTTACAGGTGGAATATTGGTATCTGTTTCACCAGCCATTACGCTACATTATTATATGCAGGATTGCCCATACCCAAAGGCAAATTCATAATATTGGGATTCTGGCTTTCATAACCTGTTTCAGTAGTGGGCTCAAAAGAACCGGATTGCTGACCCTTCGTAGCCATTAGCTTTTGTAGTATAGACAAAAGATTTTGTGATTGTCCAAAACCACTTGATTTACCTGCAAGGCCAGCAGTATTTAAAAGAGTTTGCAATCCTTTTATCTTGCTGTCGCGCGCATCAATATTAGCCTGGTTATACTCATCCATGTTCTGAGCATACTTCCTGTCATTCATTTTTTGAACAAGACCGCCATACATTTCACTATACTTATCCTGTCTCTCTTGTCCTTGCGCTGCTATCTTGCCATATCCCATGCCCGTATTCAAACCTACTTGCTCGATGGCCGCCAACGCCGAGCCCGTATTACCCTTTGCTGCACGCAATACACCTTCCTGTGTTGCTGACTGCTGATTCTTCAATTGCTTTATCTCCTGGGCATAACCAGAACCCGTCTCAAAAGATTTGCGCTGACGGTCTATTTCACTCATGTACTTGTCCATTTCAGGATCGGGCGCATTTAACGCTTCCTTTGCCTGATTGGCCTTATTGCCTTTCATCAAACCGGATATAAGTTCGATACCTCCTACCGCTAAGGGCAATCCTGGAACTGCCATGCCACCAAGGCTTAATGCTTCGCTTCCACCTGCGCCAAGTAAGCTACCTATTCCGCCGCCGCCAGATGCTCCTAATAAAGATGATAAGCCACCTCCACCGGCAGCACCTCCCATTTTCATAAGCATTTGTAACAATTCTTCGTTCATGGTGGGGTGTTTTTATAAGATAATGCGAATGTATAAAATAAACCAATACGCAAAATATTCATATTAATTAATTAAAATATGTAACTTTATTTAATTAGTATCGTTAAACAACATATATTTGCAAAATAATAATCATAAAAACTTAAATTAAAATGAACAAAGAACAAAGAAAAAACAGAATCCTCGCAAGAGGTGAGCACAGCAACCACAGCCATGTAATTGTGGGTGATGCAGAAGTAATTCGCAATACAAATGGTGAAATAAAAATCACTGTTGGTAATGGTGGAGCGGTATTAAAACATATCCTTGAAAAAGAATATGTGGAAACAGGTAAAGAAATATGGACAAAAGAACATAAAGATATTCCATTGCAAAAAGGAATATACGAAACCGTTCAGCAAATGGAATACGACCCATTGGCAAAATTAATTCGCGCAGTATTAGACTAACCATTAACCATGCATTATGAATAAACTTGAAAAATTAACTCCTGAACAAGAAGCCAAATCTTTAGAAATAAGAGATTTTTGGAAAGACTTTATCCACTCCTGTCGGCATAATGTAATTGATAAGTCAAAAGCCAAGGAAGGAATAAAATTCATCTATGAGTTGGCAGGTAAAAAAGAACCGGTTATTGTATATGTGGATTCCCCTATTGGTTGTCAGTTAGGAGTAATGTATTTAAAGGAATTTTTTAAACAAATAGGGGCAAATCCCCAAAATTCCGCGAGGGCTTCCGTGGGGGATTCCGTGTGGGATTTCGCGAGGGATTCCGTGGGGACTTCCGTGAGGGATTCCGTGGGGACTTCCGTGTGGGATTCCGTGGGGACTTCCGTGTGGACTTCCGTGTGGGATTCCGTGGGGGATTCCGTGGGGACTTCCGTGTGGACTTCCGTGTGGGATTCCGTGGGGGATTCCGTGAGGGCTTCCGTGGGGGATTCCGTGAGGGATTCCGCGAGGGCTTCCGTGAGGACTTCCGTGTGGGCTTCCGTGTGGGATTCCGCGAGGGATTCCGTGAGGACTTCCGTGGGGGATTCCGTGTGGGATTCCGTGGGGGATTCCGTGGGGGATTCCGTGAGGACTTCCGTGAGGGATTCCGTGTGGGATTCCGTGTGGACTTCCGTGGGGGATTCCGTGTGGGATTCCGTGAGGGATTCCGTGTGGGATTCCGTGTGGACTTCCGTGAGGGATTCCGGAATACCTTGGAATAGCTTTTCTAATTACGGTAATATAGGAAATTATGGGTGGGTTTCTTTTTTTGATTTCTTTACACAAATAGGAGTTGTTAATCACGAAAAGTTCAACCAATTCAGGGAATTAATGTACTCAGGTGTTTATGATATGATTCAATTGGAGAGCTTTTGTATTGTTTGTTCATTGCCAGCCATATTAAAGAAAAATATTGGTGATAGACTCCATTGTTCTGATGGCCCCGCTATAGCTTGGAAAGATGGATATGAACTTTATTATTGGAATGGAGTTAATGTGTCTAAAGATTGGATTATGAATCCTGAATCCATTACAAAAGAAATGGTTTTAAAAGAAACCAATGCAGAGAAAAGGCGCACAATGAAGGAAATAATTGGCGTGGAAAAATTCATAAATCTTCTTGATGTATCTGTTATTGATGAAGACATTGACGAACATAAACTACCAATGAAACTTTTAAAGAGTAAATCCAAAGATGATTTATTTAATGATTATTGGTACTTCCTAAATGTTGTTTGTCCCTCAACAAATAGAGAATACTTTATATCTGTAATGCCTACCAATAATGTATGGCTGGCAAAGGCCAGTACCTTCCAAGGCAAAAAGATACAGATAAGACATGGCGACGTGGGACTTCTTAATAAAGAAAAAGAATTTGAAAAACCTTTAATTGAAACTTAACGTTAGCCCCTTGATTGGGCTTTTTTATTTCAAGGGTTTCCATTTAACGGCAATGCTACTAATCCACCATTCAGTTGGTTCTGAATAAAGAACCTGATATAATGTATAGTTCCCTTGGTTTCTATAATAAGGTGAATTATCTCCACGTCCTATATAGGCTACCCATGCGGGGGCTGTATTACCCCCATAATTTTTAAATATAAGTGGGTTGGAACCATTCAAAGTGGAGTGCTGGTTGCCGGCCATATATGCCTCAATAGTTTGAAAGAATAATACGGTATCAGGCATATAGTTAGAATTTATCCTGATACGAATAAATTCCTTGCTCATCTGAAAGGCCTCTTTGGGATTAACTGTTTGTAATACCCACGCACCTAAGTTATTTCCATTCTGTATATATCCGCTATCGAGGAGCCATGTGGCACCCTGGCGTTGTGCATATAAGTTAGCTTGATTATCGATAACGTATTTATCAAACTTAAACTTATACTGACCACCCCATCCACCTGATTCTTCTGCCCATACAATATCGCTGCAGAGGTTAATCATATTAGTATCAAACTGCCATTCATTAGCGGCTGCATTCCAGAAAGCTCTAAGAGTTTGTCCAGGCTGTATGTTTATTTGTTCATAATGATTTGTAGGCTTAAAGAATAAAGACACAGGACCAGTTTGGTTATTCACCACATAAATCTCAGTAACAATAGTGGTATCAATAGTGGTAAGTATTATGCCCAAGGTAGAAGTGCCCTGAATATCTATAAGGCAGTCCTGAAAAACCATATAGCTTGTAGGAGGTGATGGATTACCTCCGGAAGACTTAGAATACAGATTAACAAACTCAGGCGATCCAAGACCTACTATTGTTCTCTTTGCATTTAAGCATAACCAATATTCCTCATACTTCTGATTCCATACTGCAGTAACATCAGAGCCATAACCAGGTGCAATGCTAGCCAATAATGGTTTTATTGAAGCCGAATATTTTAATCCGGTAGCACCAATATCTGTTATCTGGTTATCCTGTAATTTATAAGCAGTCATTTTATCTGCCCAATAAATTTTATTAGAATATTCTCCCGCACTCCTCCACATCTGATCAGGCATACCTATCTTACGTGATAGCCATACTTCTGATTCTATAAAGGTATCTTCACTATTGCCAATATCGGTTAGTTGGCCTCCACTAATACTTGTCAATATCGACTTATTAGTAAGGGCCATAACTATACCCGTCTCAGTAAAGGCATAAAGATTTCCCTGCTGTCCTGATACAGAACTATCCCAGGCATACTTTATTTCGCCAGTGGCATCATCAAAATCAAAAATATTATTGGATGGGAAGTTTCTCAGGTTAGGATCATTCTGTTCATTAGTGCTTCTCGTTGGTGTCCATATAACCCTGCTGCAGTAATTTACTTTTTCAGTAAACCCGCTAGATGGCATTGAATAACTCTTGTCCTGAGTAGGCGTTTGAGAATAGTCTATATTATATAATGGTATCTCCCTGAAGCCTCCATAGTTCCATACTTGATTCTCATTGCCATAAATAGAAAAATATTGAGACTGTATAAGCTTTAGCATATCAGAATTGGAAGAACCTACCGGAACAGTCCATTGCAAAGGCCTCATAACATAGTTTATATTCGGATAGAAACTGTCCGTATAACTATTGCTGTCTGAGGGATAATTAAATACCAATGCTGTATTTGTCCTGCTCTCTACAATACCATTTACAAGATATTGGCGCACATAAGAGAAGTTCTGTAATCCAATAGAATATGTGTATTCGTGCCGTATAAGATTATATCCCTGAATAGTTGGCACATATTCCAGGAATGGGTCAAGGCTATGAATTATTAACGTATTCTCATTAAGTTGATAAGCTCTGTATGGGCTTGGCCAGTCCACCACAAACTGATCTCTACCGGTTACATTACCTGCAGCATCATTAGTACAATCGGCAAGAGGATAATTATATTCTCCTATAAAGGCATCGCCACCAAATATTTCTATTGGAGCGCAGGAGTCATACTTTACCAGAACATAATCACCTGCATCAGGTATCATGGCACCACCTGTACTTGTCTTCTGATCAAATACTATGGAGTAAAGATTATTAGCCCAGGATGTTAAGTTGCCATTAACATATGGTATCACACGCTGAGTAAACATTCCATATATCTGTACAGTAGAGCCATTACATCTTGTGGAAACATAATATCCTGCTGATGCTATCGCTGCCTGTATAACCGCTATCTGTACAGATGTTTTATATGTAACATTGAGCCATGCAAACTGATTGTTGTTTGTATCTTGTATCCATACATATCGATCCTGGTTAGCCAACGGGTCCAATGGACTTTGTGATGTAGGACATATTGCTGGCATACAATCCTGCCATCTTTCATCCACAAGATAAAACTGTGGCACTCCCGAACTCGTTGGTATCTGTCCAATGATAGAACTAACCTTTATAAATGTACCCGTTTGGAAATAATCCTGAACTAAAGCACTTGTAACATTTTGTGTATCATCTACGATGTTTATAGTAAATGTAGGCTCATTCCAATTACTTGAGCCATAATCATAACCTGGAGCATTATATCTTACATTATAAACGGGAGTGGTACCGGCAGATATGTAATAGCAACTTCTCCTTGGTGTAGAACCTGCAGTAATAGGTCCACCACCTGTCCATACATTATTTAAGGAAGTAATAACTATCTCCTGGTTGGCTGTTATGGGGGTTGCCCCACTTATATTAAGCCAGCTATTGAATGCAGTATATGAAAAATTATTAACAACGGTTCCTGCCATGGTATAAGCAGTAGCATTAACAGGATTAAATAAAGCAGAGCCCTGTACATGCACATCACCCTGTATCCTGCAATAGCTTATCATATCTATCTCACGATCATACTGAGGAATAACAACTCCCACGGGTAAGCCAGGCACACCCGATATTACCTGAGATACATCGGCCCAGCCACTAAATACTTCTGAGAAAAATCCTATGGGGGCCACAAATTGCATCGAGTACCTGTTACCTGGATTATTACCTACTATGGCAGGATTGGCAATACCTGTCAACAGATCAGGAGAATCCCATACTACTCCATTAGGGTCTTTCCCATGGTTCGTTGTAGTCCATTCAGGTGTGGATGATTGTGAAGGATTAAAACTATAAAAACTCTGACCTTGCGCTAATACCCTTCCTGCAGGACCCGTTCTTACAATAGCAAAAGCAGAACACCAGTTAGGCAGGCCACCAATGCCATCAATAATCATACCCAATGCATACAGATTAGGTAAAAATCCTTTAGGGTTATATGGTAAAAAATTAGGGAATATAGGATTGGTGTGGCCTTGATAAGTATAACCTGTCTGCCCCCATCCTGAGCCAATATTAAAGTCTCCGGTAGGTAAATCGTTTACTGCAATAGTAGGCAGGTAACTAAAATTATTTATGGAGTCATTATCATTATATGGCTCAAATGGCAACCATTGATTTCCCGCGAAACCCTGTATTTTATCAGGTGTGCCTCCAGGCACATTCCCCTTACCGGCATAAATAGATTTTAAACCGCCATCACCACATATAACACTTGCACTTGTGGGATCCCTTTGTACCATATCATATTGGTCGAATACCTCATAAGTAGGTGATGGCACACCTGCGCTATTCAGACATTGTGTTCTGGGAACCGCCGCAAAAGTGGAGGTATTATATACCTCCGTAGATGCCAATAAAGAAGCACCTGATAGTGCATCCCTTCTATTGGGCATCTGAAAGTTATTGAAAGTATTCGGTGTTGGAAAATTAGAATTGCTGCCAGGTATAGGTAATGCAAATGAAGGATTACCTTCACTATCGAACCCTACAAGGGCAAAGCCATAACGCTCACCACGGAAATAACTTTTCCTGTAAACGTCATTCCATATATCCTTATATCCCTGCACCCCTAATGGGCGCACAAAAGGATACATGGTATTATTATTCGTATTGAAAGCAATAGTGCTGGTAGCTAAGTTCCTGGAAGCATAGGTTATATTCCAAAGGGTAAGCTTACTTTGATAGTATCTTATTCCCTTGGCCGCTTGCACAGCCGTAAGATTGTTTTGTGTCGAAGCACCCTGCGTAACAGGAGAAATAGTAGAATTGTCATCATCATAAAAATCTATAATGCCAATTTGATTTACTACAATATTTACCGTATATATAACCGAATCATCATCAGGCAAAGATGATAATGCAGCCCCCGCACCCCATGATAACCTACGGATGTTTATGGAGGCATAATTATTTAAGTTAGTTACCCTAAACCGGATATGAATACCAAATAAAGATATAGTGCCTGGGTTGCCGCCATATACTTTAGTGCTTGGAAATACAGGATTATTGTATTGCATCTGGGCCGGTACAGGTATCTGAGGAGTAAACTCACTCCAGTTTGTAACGTTACCGGAAGCATCTACATATTGTATTGCATACTGATACATGCCAACCTGGATACCGCCAGTACCTTTTTGAACTGCTGCACCCACAACATTAGGCGTGGAACCGGTTGGAACTATCTCTATAAACTGTGGATGGTCCTGCTGTGCAGGTGGCTGCACCTGATATTGAGTAATCAGGAACCCACTTAAATATTTATTCGTGCATGTATACCTTCCATCCCTTAAATTATTGGCTGGGTTTACTCCTGCATTTTGAAGCAGGTCTGAAACATTTAAAATAAAAGGAGGAATATTATTATCGGTATAAAATACCTCTCCACCTACGCAGCTATCATTTCTGTCTAATTGTGGCTGGAAAACTGTACTTATTGGAAAACTACTAGATAAAGTAGGCATTAAAACAATCCATCCATCCACTCTTACGTAGCCTATTCCTATAGCTGCCTCATCCGCCCAAAATTCAACTATATGGTTCAAGCATTGTGTTGAACCTATACACTTATATGAGGCTGTCATAGGTAGTCCCGTTCCTCCAATACAACGATTGTCAATATTTGGAAACTTTATAACTTCACCATGAATCTTTGAAATACTTCCTGCATGACCGTCAAGAGAAGTGTTGCGCATATTTTGCGCATCTATGTATGAATTTTCTTTTCTGTCCGTATCTTGCGGATCATTGTCGGAATCAGCCGAACCGGAAAACAAATTAATCAGCCAACGGAAGTGCTGTTCAATAGGCATGATTATATGGTTTTATATTTCCAAATAAATCCATTTGCAAATGAACGAATACCTTTACACACACTTCTTATATTTTCCGCATTATATCCCAATTCTTTTTCTATGGCTCCGCAACTAATCCATTCCTTAATATAAATTCCATCTTTTGATAATTGAATTATACGATGTGATCTTTTTTGATTCCCCAAAGCGCATTTGTCATTCCATTCTTTAGTTCTGGGAACCTTTTTCATTGATTCACTTCTTTTTTTCAAACTTTCTTTTGTGGGATATATGCGTAAATGACTTTCTCTTAATTTTTTTATTAATTCTGGCGAAGCTTTTAATCCTTTGTTCCATGGTATTCTACCGCTATTGCTTTGTTTTATGTTATTCCTGCCTTTCTCCGACATATTGTGTTTCTTCCCTAATGTATTAGCGCGTATCTTTTCTTTAATAGATTCTGTCATTTCTATACCTTCGCCTCCATCAGTAAGATTAGTCAATTCAGCCCCCATTGCCTTATACATTTTTATATAATGCCTTTCCCAAAACTGCCAACATTCATAAGGGACCTCGTCTATAACTTCAACTGCTGGTTTTTGTCCTTTAGTCAATAAAGAATTAACCCAAGCAGCTTTATGTGTTTTTGGATTCTTGGCTAAACAAATATGAACATTAAGTCTTGTATTTATTCTATTTGCTTTACCCACATACCTAACAAGTCCTGTATTCGGGTCTTTCAATACATAAATATTGGTGGTTTCCATATTGCAAATATACAATAAAAAAGCCTAAACATTTTCTGCCTAGGCTTTTCTAATTTTTTGTTGCGCAAATATAGCAATTTATTTAATTATGGAAATATTGCCAATGTGAACTATCTATTTTTACTGCATACTTGATCTCAAAAAGAGCATAAACCTCATAAGCCTTACTCTTTAAATATTCATCATGGGTTTCAACACATTCTTCCCATCCCGAATCATCATTTGTTTTGTTATAATCTCTTTCCCATTTACCGGTTACGCAAGAAAACACCCCATTGATACCAGGAGGTGTTTCCAACATTACTGAAACCATCATATCGTAAACTACATTCAGCATTAAACATTATGTTTGGGGTACTGCGCCATAACTCTCTCTGGAGTTTTTCATCCAGCCATCTGCAGACTTAACAAATAACTCAGCTTGCCACCAGGTACCTGTAAGTTTATTATACATCTTCTCATAAGTGGTTTGGTAGGTAGCACCATAATTACTTTTTGGAAAACGGTTCTTTAATATTTCGCAAGCTCCATATACTGCCAAGTCAATAGTTATCTCCCTAAGCGGCCTTGGTATTAATGGCTTATCGCCAAGCACTCCACCAAAACCATTATATATTACTCTGAAACTGCTATACCCCGAACAAGAGTTTGAAAACATCAAATAGCCATTCTGTACATTGGCGAATAATCTGTCATTAGTCCCAAAATTTAGACCCCAATTCCAATCGTGAAAATAAGGGTCGGGAGAACTCTGCTGGTCGCCTTTGTTCAAAGCGGTATATCCATTACCATCAGGAGAATTATTAAAATTCCTTTTCCAATAAATATTGGCACTACTCTTAACATCGCAGCAGTCTCCATTGAAAGCATATAGCTGAGCTATATTGAAAAAATTATCCGGTAGCTTCCACCTGAAATTTTTAGGCATAGGAACATCCATCGGTGGTTCCTCATTATAGTAGGTATTTATTGCCAGTTTATCCAAAGCCTTATTAATAATATTTATATAAGTTCCCTTGGTAAGTCCCTTGCGTAATGACTCGTCATCTACAATAACAAGAACATCGCGTAATATAAGTTCCACAGACAATAATTCCGCAAGTGTATCCATTCTATTCTTCAGTATTTTGTGGTTGTGCTGCAGCTTGATTCTTTGCAAACTGTCTTGCATTGTCTGAGCGTTCATCATCTCCCACCTCCATACGGTTGCTTGGTACTACCAATACAAAACGGCCTAAATTCAATACCATATCCTTTAATGCAGGGTATTGCTCCTCGTTTATTCCAAGTGGACTATCTTCACTCAACAATACTGGTCGTGGGTCTAATGACCCATAAATGCCCAGGTTTACATTCACTACGGTTACAGTCTCAATCCCCAAAAGAAATATATTTTGTCCTACTCTATAAAAATAGGGATTTGAGGGCTTGGGTAGTTCGTACAGGTTGAGGTATAGCTGGTCTATAATTTGAGCATCGGTTTGAGTAAAGCGAATCTGCTTGCCAAATGGAATACCAGGAAGGTTAAGTGAAATATAATCTATCCCTTTCTCATTCATCAAGTCATAAATAGCTGTTGGTAATACAATCCACTTTTTAATTCCATCAGTATTTACAGGAATGGCATTGGGCCCATAATATTCTGAAAGGTAAGAGCCTGTGGGCTCAACTTTTAGATGCCTCTGGCGCATGATGTTAGAGCACGTAATAACCCAAAATGCTATACTTTGTGTGGTTATCTCCGCATCAGGAAATGAAATTTTAAGCGAGAGTTTAATATCTGATATGGCATACCTGTATGTTAGTGCAAGTGAACTCATGACTGCAATATTATAATTTCATCAATATCTTTTTCTTGAATACTATAAATTGTGGTGTTGTCTCCTTGCTTTTCAGCCAAATACTTTAGTGTGGCCTTAACTATAAGCTGCTGAAATACGGGGTTCCAATCCAAATTATTTAATGCAGGATATGTTACCCTGCCAGGGTACTTGGCATAAGTTATGGCCACAGGAGTACTTGAGGTTATGAATGGCCTGATAGTGATTTCGTATGGCATAGCCACATCTATTCCGCTAAGGTTATCTATAGAACTCAAATAGGCATAGCTTAAATTTACCGGATTAGCTTCCTTGGGTACATAACCTCCCAACAATGGGTCTCCAGAATTGCTATTCCACTCTTGGGAATTTAACCTCCTGCAGCTCTTTCCTCCACTTACAAATATATATGTGGGCTGCACAATGCTTTGGTCAGCACTTGCTACAGGCAAAATGTTCCACGTGGAACTTGGCGCAGGAGGTATTGCCACTACGGGATTTACTACTATGGAAATAATGCCCCATGTAGGAATCACTTGGTCTACATAAATACGGCTGTATATACTTGGCTGAAATATCCTTGTTTGGATAATACCTCTAAAAACTTCTTCATTAAACTTTTTGCTTCCGAACTTAGGAAGTATCAAGCTCATCAATAGGTCTTGGGCTTTGTTTACTGCCGGAACAATATCCATATCATCCCTGTAATAATCAGAGCCCTCGGCATCAAGAGAAGCCAGAACATCAGTTTTTATATTGGCGTAAGATATCATTTTTTTAAATTAAAAAAGCCCTACCCGATACCGGACAGGGCTTTTTTTACTTTTATCGTTAATATTACTTTCCGTACATTGCTTCTGCGTTCCTGGTTTCCTTAGCCATTTTTTCTGCTTTGGCCTTGTTTTGGTTAGTGATCTCCTTACACATGGACTCAATAAGTTTGTTACGCATCTTATCAAAATCATTGTCAAGGCCCACTATCTGTCTGCCTCTGCATTGAGTAATAAGCTCAGTCTTAGCCATACGTGCCACACTAGCTATTACCTGTGTCTTCAAGTGGATATATTTAATATCCTCGGTCCTGAGTTCACTTGCATCTTTCATTATAAGGCCGGCACTAAACATAGGATGCGTTTCAATAAAATGCACCTGGCTCTTGCTCCATATCTCAACCATACAACGTTGTAATTCCTTGCGTTCGCCTCTTTCATCTGTATCTACCAATGGAGGCATTGGGCTCAATACAATAGGCCTGTTATATGGAGGGTTCTTCACGCGGCCTTTATCTACATAAGAATCAATATAAACCATACGATTCCATGCAAAATAATTTACCGGCTTTTCCAGGGCATCCTCATCGGTAATGTCCGTAGTAGCTATTGGTAAATGCCTTTCAGCATCACCGTTATATCTTGGGGCATCGACCTGTGTGGTAATGCCTCTGGCTTTACGTTCTTGCTCTAATGCTTGATTAACTATCTCAGCTACTTCACCGGCAGTAATAGGGGCATCAATTTTGACAGCAAGACCTTTCTGTTCTTTCTTTACAACAGGCTTTTGAGCAGGTGGTTGCACTCCCTCTGGGAAGTACCAACACTTCTTCTCCTTGTCCCATTTCTGTCCTTTTAATGCTTTGCCTTTTGATGCTTGTTCCATTACCGGTTAAATTTAGTTAGCTGTGATCAATGCACAAGCTAGCGGGTTATTAAACTCTATTGAGAAGTCAGCACTCATCACAAAGTTTGTGAAGGTGTTTAAGTTAAGACCTGTCCTTCTGTTAGGGGTTTGTATCATACTCTCTGCCATAAAGTATGCAGGTATGATATTCTCCTGATCTAACAGGGTGATGGTATTCTGCTGGGTGATAGGGAATGATGCAGTATCTTCCAAACGTTTGAATGGAACAATAACAATCTTGGTTGAACCAATATTTACTGAGTCAAGCCATAGTGGAGCTTCCGTTCCACCATTCATGCCTTCGGTTACATTATACCTGATCAGAGGATACTTGTAGTATTTAGCTACATAGTTCTTCATGGTCGGAGTCATGTAAGCAAATTTCACCTGGCCGTATTCGCCATATTCTGTTGCTAATGCTGCAGCCTCTAAAGCGGCACCTACGTTAGCCACGGTAGTGGTAAATGTAGGGCTACCTGCCTTCTGCATCATACTCCATACTCCATCCGCCATCTTAGCAGGGGTTCCATTGGTCAAATTAACCTGGCCTAGTGTACCGCCCCAATAAACGTTGGAAATATCTATACGGAACTGGCGCATAAACTCTCTACGGTTTATGTCCAGGTAATCAGTTGTGCCGGAACGTTTCCACTTTTCAAGTTCCACATCACCAAAGTTCATACCTTTCACAAACATTTGAATGAAGTTGGTACGCTTAATGGTTATGGCCCTGAAATTCTGCGCGTAGCTAGTTGCGCTGTCTGCCTCTATGCTTGAGAAGTTGTTAATAATGTCTCCATTATTTACAGTTGGTGCAAGCAGTCCGGTTTGGCATTGTATCGTAATTTGATTCAATGCAGTATTTATAGCAATGATATTACCTTTCTGTCCGTTAGGGAACTGAACGATAGTATCAGTTGTAACAACAGTCAACGAAGATGGTGATACGCTTATCGTAATCTGGTTGCTACCACCAACCTGAGTTGCTGTAGCAATAACGGGGTCTCTGCCATATCCCTTTTCCCTCCATGAAAATTCGGTATCGTTATGCATCTTGGGGGCTTGCATATTCAATATCTTCAAATCATAGAATTGTTGTGGCGCACTATCAAATATGTAGGGTCGTAAATCTTCCCTGATAAGGTCAGTCTTTGGTTGACCATACGTATCTGCATAATAAGATACTGCTGCATTTAGCCCAGCATCATTAAAATTAGTACTGAAAGGGTTGGTGTAGAGAGCTTCGTTAGCCATTTGGGGTGTTTATTAAGGGTTGGGGTGTTTTTTTAGTTATCTTTATTCAAAGAGTATGTTGCTTTCTTTTTGCCTCCGGCAAACATATCATCAAGCATTTTCTTGCCATTGTCTGCCTTTGGCGTTTCCGGTGTACGGTTAAATACTTTTGCCTTGCCTCCATTATCCAGTATTTCATGGGTGGATTTTTCTGCGGCTATCTTGCCTCTTTCCATCCATGCTCCGGTAAAATCCTGAAAGTATGCCAATGGATATAAATTGCTGGCGGCCTCCACATGGAAGGTGCCATCTTTATTTACAAACTTGCTATAGAAACTTCCAGTTGTAAGCTCAGACCTCATCCTGCCTTCCATGACAGCAATTTGCTCTGGCTTAATATTAGGATGCAACAACACAATTTTTTTCTTCCAGTCAGCGATAGAAGCCTCAAGACTCTCTTTTGCTTTCTTTGCAGCTTGCTCCCTCCGGGTGGCAGCTAATTGTATGTTGTTAGCATTTTCTTGCTTTTCAATTAAGAAAGCTCCTTTAGCTGCTTTCTTGGCAGCCTGTACTTCAACATTTGCAGGATCAGATAGTTCCTCTGCTGTAAACTTACCTGGATACTTCCAGTTAATAAGTTCATTATCGGTATAATCTTTGCGATAGTCTATTACTGTGCCCCTGTTAAATACTTCCTCCCAGGCTTCGTTCTTAGTAAACTTTTCAATAGCTTCAACAATAGGTGCTGGGAGTATCCTTAAAAACTCCATATTGCCATCACCCGCTTTAAGCTTATCTACCTCACCCATAAATTCATCTACGGATTTGTAGTTATCACCATAACGAGCCTGGATAGCAAGAAGAACAGGATCCGGAGTTCCCCCCATGCTTCCATCAATTCTCTTTATAATTCCAAGGTCCTCTGCCTTTTTGAAAAGATCAGGGTACTTCTCTACATTTTCTTTTGTAGGATTAGAAAGAATATTTTTTACTTCTTCGGTAACTTCTGGAGTAACTTCCGCCATAAATTATTTTTTATCAGTTGATGATGATTGCGATGCCATGTGTTTTTGTGCTTCAGTAGTATGATCGGCATGCGTATTTTGTGCTGCCTTCAAATGAGCAAACTCACCGGTAGAACCTGTATTACCCTTTGGAGGCATAATGGAACTTGACTGGCCTTGTTTGTTTGAATCATCTTCTACTGGTGGACACATAGGGGTATATTTTAGAGCGGGGTGTTTTTAAATGATGGGACAAATATATAAATTAATTAATTACAAATGCAAATATTTTTCTATTCTTTTCTTTCATGTGTCATTTCTTGAATTTTCAAATGATGCTTGTTGGTGTCTTTTTCCATAGCCATTTTAGCCCTAAGAATAATAGCATCTAACTTATTTGCCCTGTCTTTTTCAGCCTCGCTAAGTTCAATACCCCTATCTTGTTTCTTTTGTAGCTCCATTCTTTCCATGTTCGCTTGCGCAAGCATATTGTCATGTTGCTGTTGCTGTTGCTGTGCTTCCTGCTGAGCCTTCTGTGCTGTCTTAATACGCACACGTGCATTACGCAATACTTCAGGAATTTCATCCATAGTAACTCTGCCAGCATTATCAGCCAGATCATCTTCCGTAATAAGTTTCATTTGTAGATACTGAGTAAGCGCAAGGGTAGCTTGCTGTTTGCTCATCTTATCATCATCGGCCCTTTGTATATCTATACGGAAATCTTCCAGCAGCATGTCCTTGGTGATGCGAATATCTTCCGATCCTTTATCACCTACCATTATGGCAAGGCGTCGCGGACTATCAGCATATATCCTTCTTCCTTTATTACTAATGCATTGGTATTCCTGTTTAAATAATTGCACCATTCTGCTGAGATATAAACCATGTAACGATTGTTCATCAGCCTCCGCACCCATCAATGCTTTTTTACTTTCCTTTCCAGGCACACTAATTATACCTAATCGCTGTGCAGCTATACCTACCTGCCCATTGGCTAGTTCAGTCATAGCCTGTGCCCCTGCATGCAAATTCGCACCATATTCTCCCATGGCATTAGGCACACCCATTCCTTTACTATTTACTGTAATCGTTTCTCCACGCTCAACTTTTCTTTGTAGTTCCGCTTCATCTGTATTGGTACCCATGAGAGACCATAGATCAATTACAATACCGGAAGTATCTTTATTGGCCTTGCTCTCTGCCATGGCCCTATACCTATTCACCAACCTCTGCGGATCGATAATATCATCTATTGGAGAACTTATCCATCCATCCTGGTAATCCCAGCATATAGGCCTATAAGAAAATTCAGTAGTAGTAGGATCCAAAATATAAATCTCCTGATGTGGCACCACACCATAATCATATACTATATCGCCGGCTTTATCTTTCGCATTAGCACTATTGCCGCCCATAAATACCTCAGAAGGAGTAAACCTACAAAACCTTAAACATTCCTGTTCAATAATTTTATACAATTTACCTCGCATAAATTCCCTTCTCTCAATAGACTTAGGTGTTATTAAATCTTTTTCATAATAAATCCTATCGCTATTCTTGGGCTTATAATCATTAGGATATACCCTTGTAAAATATTCATACCCGAACTGATCAATAACATAACCACATTTTTTCTTATCGCAATCTTTCCACTCCACATATACAATAGGAACCCTGCCAGGCAAATTAGAATATACAAATGGTGTTGGTTGCAAACCGGTTGTTTGTATAGGAAGGTCCTTAGTATATTTTTCTATACGGTGCTTATCTTCTTCACTAATATCAAATTGCTCATACAGGTCTGTGGGCATAGCATAGTCAGTATGCCCCTGAAACTCTGCATCAGTTAAATCAAAATTTTTAGCACCGGTATCAAAAAAGAAATCTTCAGGGCGAACATAGGTAATAACCATTTCCCCTCCCAAGCTTTCATTGAATGGGACGGCTAAACCAGCAATAGCTAAATCTTTAGCAAACATACTCCGCTTAACATCATCCAGTTTATTTTTTATAGCTACTGCCTTACAGAGATTATTTACGTTCTTGGTGTAATTGTCCACCCATACATTACGAAATATATCTTCAGTCTCCTCCATGGTTTTACCTATGGGGAGTGATTTTTTTATGTTGGGAGTTAATGATGGATAGTGGTCTGCCAGTATCCTACCCGATCTCATCCTGTCTAATTCTTTCTCCCTTCTGTTTATTACTCTATCACCTTCGGCCTTGGCTTTGAAATTAAGATTCATTTTCATAGCCTCATCAACCATTTGGTTTACGTGAGGTCGGATAATATTATCTACATAGGGCAAACGTCCCCTTGCCCCATTATCAGAGTCTTCAAAGAAAGGTGTATCCTTATCACTTGACCATTGGTTGCCAATGTAGAAACTTCTATTACGGTATGTCTTCCAATAAAAATTAAAAAGAGTTGGATTGTTTATTGAGCTTCCACAATATCGGGCCCAAAGTTTATGATAGTCTTCTCCCTTATCAAGAGTAATTCTATCAGGCCTTTTTGATGGAGTTATGGAATATGGTATAGGAATGGCGATAAGTATTAAAGGTTAATAAATTCTCTGTGTTTTTTATGCCTTTCTAAATACTTTACCACACTTAACGCATACTGAATCACCTTTTTTGCCTATGATAGTAGTAGTGTCAATAGAACCATCAGTCATTTTTACACCATTTATTTCTTTGTCTGTTAAAGGCGAAAGCTTATGAAGTGCTTTCTTGCATGTTTTTTTCATTATTATTTGATTTTTTGATAACTATATACTTATTAATACTAATTGATATATATTTTCTCTATAACATAATAAGACCCAACATTTGCAGGTGTATTATGCAATGCGGCTTCTGCATCTTCATAAGTAGTCCAATTGCCTGTATAAATCTTAAATATCTTCCTTTCATATTCGTTTTTTGCTGTATATCCTACAACTTGAAATCTTACTTGTTTCATGTTTTTTGGGTTTAGTTAAGTATATAGTTGCCGATTTTTTATTATAATTAAAATACCATTGAATTACGCTCAAGTCTTATATTCTCCCAATATTCCTTAGTAAATGAACCTTTCGTGGCTGGACTACCTGTATGTGCTATTGCCATAAGTTTCTTTGTCTCATCACTTCTTTTTTCTCCCTTTCTTTTTTTATTTCTTTCAATATTATCGGGCCTTTTTCTGCCAAGATTAACTTGCAATCCTGTTTTTATTCCTTTATTCCAAGGAATATTCCCCTTTTTACCTTTTGAAATATTATCGCAATGTTCTTTTGTTCTTGGCGCCCTTATGTGATTAAGTCCACCTCCACTTAATAAGTTAAGGCCATATTCTGAATTGAAACATTGAAACAAAGATATATAATAAATTTCCAAATCATTTAATTCAGATGGCAAACATTCATGTATAACTTCAAATTTATGAGATTCCCAGCCATATTTTTTTATGGAATTATAAATACGAGACTGGTCCTTACAGCACATATTTTTATAATGAGTCTTCCTTCTATTGCAATCAATAGATTGACCAATATAAATAGCACCTTTAGGATTAGTGATTTTATATATGCCTACTGCTTTCATATTAATCTTCCTCAAGAATAGCGGCAGAAATTTTCTTGCTGCTTTCTTTTGATTTTTTAAAGCCATAACCATGCTCTGCAGCATTTACTATGCTAGCCAGGTTCTTGCCTATATTCATCTGCATATCCATGAAACTTTTTATATCGCTGACCTCAGTATATTTTTCTATATCCATTGATGTTACATGATCTATATGAGCAAGTATCCTATCGGTGTATGTCTTTACCTTATGCCTGATCTCTGGATTAAATTCTTTCATTACCCGAATAGCTTCAGTTACATAAGTAGGAAATTCTCCATTTACATACTTTTCATAATCCTCGGTCTTTAGATTCTTTATAAAATCAGGAACAAGCTTCATCGCTTCCAATGCCTTGTCTGATTCTTTTATACCATATATGGGGCTAGACTTGCATGCATAATACCAGACAAACAATAGTTCCGCATCATTTATACGGTTAAGTTCTTCAAAAGTTTTAAGTATGGGATACAATACCTTTAGGGGTTCATCACCTGGGGCGAAAAGTATTGGGGTGTTGCTCATGGTACAAATATAAATAAAAAAAGTCGACATTGCTGCCGACCTTTTTTATTGGGGTGTACTAGATTACTTAGGAATATTCATCATTTGCTGCATCTGTAGTTGGCTGTAAGAAGCTGCCCAGAAGTTTCCGCCGTCTCCATATTGTGTTAATTGGGTATCAGCAGTAGTATAGTTTGTAGAGCCGGTATCCATCCATATCTGAATAAGAGTAGGAACAATAGTATTTTGTCCCGTGCCCTCAAAATTCTTTTGCTGAATATCCAGTTCCCATTGATACAGGTTAAATGTACCGGATGTAATAGATGGCTTATAAAGAGCAACCTGCGCTACAGTACCGAAAGGTAATACGTTAGCAGTAGATGTAGCTACTACAGGGCTGCACCCCAAAACAGTAATAGTAAATCCACCAGTAAGTGCATTAGCCTCGTTAATGGTTAATGTGCTTCCTAATACTGTGCTTGTTACAGCAGCAGACTGCTGTGAGTTTGCAATATCAGTATTAAATGCCGCCGCTAAATCATTTGGATTTGTTGTGGTGGCAAGAGCATAGAAAGTGAAAGTGAATGGGTTTATCGCGCTACCTCCATATAGGGTCAGACTATATTTATTGCCCACTACTGGAGTAACGGCAGAAAAATTAACAGTATATATACCTGTAGTGCCGGCAGCATAAGCGAATTTATCAAAACGCCTAATGGTAGTTATTCTTTGTGGGAAAGAATAGTTGCTTGGTATAAGCGTAATTATCCCGTCAACTAGGGTAGTTACAGTTGGACCAAAGGTTCCATTCCATACATCCGCAAATAATACATTTGGGTTTCTGCCGCCATTACCAAGCGGTTGTGGTAAATAAAAAGCTGAGTTGCTCATGGGGTGTTAGGTGTTTTTCGGGGTGTGAAAAATATTTTATGGAGACAAAGGTAAATTATTTTTTAATATCTCCAAATATATTTTTATGGATGGTATATTTTAACCCCCAAATAAATAGGAGGAGACTTGGCTGCATTGCGTTTATAATATATTGCCCCCAACTGCTGCCATATACTGTCTCCTGTCCAATAAAAATTAGTGGCAGGTAACTTAACCCATACCGAATAAGTATTGGTGCTTACCCATATAGTATAGTTATTGACATAATAATTGGCTGAAAACTTCCATTCCGGTTCCGCAAGAAACTGATAAGTCTTGGTACTATCAAATACCCATTGTACATTATATAAGGAATCCAAAGTGCTGGCTGGTTTAGTTTGCGTAGGTTGTGGCGTTGCTTCGCTGTCCTTGTTGCAGCTTATGGCGAAAGCCATAATAATAAAATACATTGAAAATAATGTAGTCTTAAAAAATGTTTTCATACTTAATTATTTGTTTTATAATCCAATCAAATTCCTCAAAATTTTTTCTCATTAACTCATAAAAAATAATCTTATACATCATTGCCTTATACGCAACTCTATCGCCTAATGTTTCGTGGTGCTTCCTGCAAAGTGCAATTAAATTATCTATGCGGTTCATCCCTTCATCACCACCCATGCCTTCCCTTTGTATGGCATGGACATCTACTGCTGCCTGTTGACATATTGCGCAAGGAATAAAATCACCCTCATGCTTTCCATGAAATTCAAGATATGTCTTTTTATGGGGACTCATATTCTTTTCTTCACATTTTCATATACTAAAGTACCATGCCTGTATACTAACTTTCTTTGTGGCTTGCTCACCTGTCTATCCACATGGAGGTTTTTGGGCTCCCTGTGGGTTGTTTCACTAGCTATGTAGGCATAGGTACCGGCATCAAGTATGTCATCAAAATCAGTTTTATCATTGGGACTAAATCTGTCAACGGTAATATTTGCCCTTTTATCTCTTACATAAGTCCTGGCTTGCTGCCAAAATTCAGGTATCATTATCCTTCCGCAATAATTAAACATCAGGTCTTTGGTCTTAAAAAGAATATATGGGGCATTAGGACTTTTTTTATTTATGCCTATTATCTGCTCCCCGCATCGTAATGAATCCGAAAGCTCAGCATTGGCAATCATATTATATCCATAGCGCATAACCTCACAATAAGTGTGATAAGTATGTCCAACATTTATTTCAAGAAGTTCCGGTATAAAATGGCTCTGTGCCGGATTGGAATAATATAAATGCAAGCAATAAGCCTGTTCGTAATCCTTATGGTAATTGGTATGTCTACAATTTAATACCGCAGCTAAAGTTTTGCCATCATCTTTCTCTGAGCAATTATCCCATATTACGCTTGCAAATTTGGAATGTCCACCTGTACCCACAATAGGATCAGTTCCCTGATAATACCTATTTACCCAATCATAATTGGGATGGGCAAATATGGTTACAGTAGCTTTATTCATATCTGTATCATCAACCGGTATCCAGTTGCAGCCTATTATTTTATAAGGAGAACCAATCTCTATTGGCAGGGGGCTATTCTGATCGTATATGGGTTCAAAATAACCCCTGAATAAAGTTAATTTATCACTCTTTATTAATGAATAAATCCTTTCAAGTTGCCCCTGTATATCCTCAAAATCAATAAGGGTATCGGCATTCCTTAAAAACACATCATCAGGGCATGTAGGATAATGCTTACGGAATCGTATAAGTGCAGACTCTTTCTGCTTGCTGATGGCTACTGTACGCTCATTGTTATACATTTCCTCAGTCAAGCCAGGTATAGCCCAGCAGTCAAAGAAAACAGGAACAAAGCCATCGGAATAATCGCCCTTCTGATAATTGGCATAAAGTGCCTTCCAGTAATTTTCAAACTCATCAGATACCTGCGCGCCTTCCTCATCTTCCTGGCTAGAGCCCCAAGCTATAAGTTGCTTAGTCATTCTACGCTCTCCGGTATCAGGATCAAAAGTAAATAATGCAGGACGAGCCTCCTGCATCATTATATCGAACATGCCTATGGAGGGGGCCTCGTCAATGAGCACTAGGTTAGGGTTGATAGCATTTACAACGTCCTTGGATGGAGCATCTATAAACAATTTGCTTTTCATTCCCTCACGCTCACCCTTGGCCACCTGCTTATAGTATTCTATACCTTTCTTGGTTTCGCTACCTACGCGGGGCTGTAACCACTCAGGATCGCTTTGGGTGGAAAATTTAACCTTCTCATCAAATAATTTCTTGGCCTTGGTTTCGCTTGAACATATATACTGTACGCTCATATTTTTAACCCGCCTCACTTTCATACCCGCCACCGGCAGAAAGGTTGAGGTGGAACGAATACCACGGGCCTTAGCTATAAGCATGGAGCATCCGTAATCGATAAGGAAGCACATTACATCCTGTACCTCACAAGTGGTAGTCTTGAGCTTTCCACCATTCGCGGAAGCCTCCACATACCAATTATACTTTTTCATGTAGTAAAGGGAGTTCTCCTTTACACGGCTACCCTCTTTTAGTATAGCTTGCCTTTGCTCTTCGGAGTCGGGCTCAAAATTATGTACGCGCAAATTTTCTTTAAGCCAATCATCACATTGCTTTTTATAATCTTCAAATGGCTGAAAGGTAGTACGGTCGCGCCAGGATTTATTTATACTTAAAATCCACTTAACAAAATCTTCATCGGGAGATATGGGATTATACTTTTGCACGTATTCTTTTATTGGTAAATTCTATCAAGGCGTTAATATCTAATCGATACTTTGATGTATTAGAGAACACCTTATACTTCTCATTCATCACAATAAAGATATGCCTTTTTTTTAACCCGCTTACATATTCATAGTCCAATTTACCATTCTCACAGGCCTTTAATATCATTGGCTTGGTAACATTCTTTCTGTCCATTACCTCACGAACTGTAGCCCAGATATTATTTTTATTAAGCGGTAACTTTTGCATTTAGTATGTTTTCAAAGCGTTCAACCAAAGCATCATAATGAAATCTTTTCTTCATAGATATTTGATTTGTCTCAGCATAATAATTCCTCAATTCCTTATCACCTAAAAAACTATCTATTGTTTTTATAAGTTCATCTGCATTATCCCAGGTGCAAAAAGAACGTGGGTGAAATGATTTTTCATATTGAGGAAACCTACGCACCATACATAAACATCCTGCAGCCATAATCTGCAATGGCCTATGACTAAAATATCCATCCTTATCATTGAATATGGAACCATCAATACCTATAGCCGCTTTGTTGTAATACAAATGGTTCTCTTCAAATGGTATGGTACCTTCCCCTATATCGCCCCAGCCGTTGCCATATACCTTAAATAAATCACCGTATGTTTCTTTTAACTGCTTACATATTTCAGCGCGGTCCCTGGCACCGGAAAAGTGTTCGTAGTTATTACCAATGAATATTATTCCTTTGGCATCTTTATTCACTGGAAGAAACTGCCAGTCTGTAACTCCATGAGGGAACCATTCCACTCTGCCAAGTTCTTTTTCATACATTTTCTTTTGCTCTCCCATGCCACAAGCAAGCAATGTAATATCTACTAGGCCTTTTAATCTTAATGTATCGTGGAATAATTCATCACGGCAATCGCCTGACCATTGAACTGCAATAGGATTATTACAGTTTCTTTTTATAGACTCTAATACTGCATCAGAAATAGAACCAGCATGTATATATACAATATCTAAATCACCAATATTTTCAAGATCGAGAACATCAAAATTCCTTCCACCCATTAACTTAGTTTCATGTTTCCAAAATAAGCATTCATACTTTTTTTTAAGTGCCTGATAAAATGGCTCCTTATCTTCTGCGCCCTGCGGATGAGATATGAAAAGTAATTTCTTCATACCCTTTCTATTCCAAGTAATCCGTTATTAACTGCTTCGTAATGGCATACCTTCCATGTCCCATAGTTTGCTATAAGAAACTCATTAATGGCATCCATTAATCCTTTATCCATTGTTCCGTCCTGACCATGCCTTGCAAAAGAAACTGTGTCGTGGAAGAAAATATATTTATTAACCTTTCCCGCATGAAGTTCCAATTCCTTTTTTAGTTGTGCATATGTGTGAAGTGTGTCTATAAACAATAAATCCGTTTGCTCGATTAAGGCTTCTATAGAACTTTCTTTTATAAACTCCCAATCTACATTCTCCTCTAAACAAATCTTCAAGCATTTGCTTACTCCTTCTGTCTTTTCAATATCATAACTTATAACCTTCGCTCCAGTTGATTTGGCTGCCATTAAAAATGCGTATGTGGAAACAACATCCCTCACACCCATTTCAGTAATATGGCTACACCCATAAGCATAATCATTAAGAATAGGTATGTGAAAATTTATATCACTTGGAGTTTCAACAACCTGTTTAAACTTTTCTACTAATGTCATAATTATTTTATTTTAAATAGGGCCAACCTTACATCTTCTTTTGTCCATTCCTCTTCCCATATTGGCTGCACATAATCGCTTACCACCTGCCAATGTTTATCCAGGAACTCTGTACCATAATCGTGTACAGCAACTATACTCCCTGCCGGAAGCTCTGAGCAACACATAATAAGTTCATCCGCCTTATTGCCTCCATCACACAACAAAAATGTAGGCCTGTCGAATAAATCAAAAAGGTCCTGCCTCTTTTCAAATACATTCATTAAAACAAACTTTACATCTAGTCTGTTAAATATGGATTGCGTTATGGATGAATGCTGCCTTTCGATATTGAAGGTGTACATGGGCAGGTTGGAGCTTATTCGTAATGCCTCAAGGCCCAGGTAAATGGATAAGGAACCGGTGTAAGTGCCTATTTCGCAAATACGCCTTACCTGTGTATTAGCATCCAAAACTCTCGAAATTAAATCGAAGGCCTGAAAATTGCTAGACATCTGAATTCCCGTGAAATTCTTAAACCATTCCATCCTTAAATTAATATTTTAGTTCTCTTCATACTGTGCTTTCCTATATTAGATTTAGATATTTTTAGCTTTGTTTCTTCTGAAAGCTTTGATCCTTTCATCCATGTATTCTTCCCTTTATGAGATAAACTCATCCTTAATTTAGTTTCTTCTGAGTGTTTTTTTCCTAAATTAAAATTCCTAATTTTATCACGAGTAGAATCAGAAACAAATCGTCCTTTATGTGCTATACTTATTTTTAATTTTGTTTCATTAGACATAGCCCCTTTAGATCCGCCACCATCTTTAAGGTTCAATCCATGTTCTGAATTATAGCATTGAAATAAATCTACATAATATTTTTCTAAATAATTTAATTCCCCTCTAGTGCATGTATGAATAATATCAAATTTATGTTTATCAACTCCATACTTCAACAAAGAATTTAATAATCTATGTTGAGTTACGCATTCTTTATTTTTATACGAAGCAATTCTTTTTTTACAATGAACAGATTGTCCAATATATACCGAGCCTTTTGGGTTAGTAATTTTATATATACCACAAATTTTAATCTTATAAGCCATAGGGTAGTATTCCTGTGAATTTTTGTACAGCTGGCCACACCCCAAATGAAGTGGGGTGTACATCCTTAATCTGATTTTCAGGAGACCAATCATTAAAAATTTGAAACCAATCTTTTCTTAGTTCGTCATGGTGCCCACTTACAGTCCACTTATACTGAATGGTTTTTATATCCTGAGCACAACTGAAATGATATATCCTGCACTTTACTTCTCCATAACTATTATCGTTGGCTGCCAGGCGAATGAACCTTGTGGGCCTGAAGCTATCGGTGCAACACCATTCCTTTGTCTTCCAAAAATGTATGAAGCCATCCACGTTATAATAACGCTTATCGCCAATAAAAACTTCGTGTAAAACCCTTCCCAAGTCGTTTGGCTCATAAACCTCATCGGCATCACAAAGCATACAAACATCATATTCTTTAGTGTATTCAAATATCCTGCCTCTGTGTTCTCCCTCGCTCCCCATAGGTTGGCAGTCTACCCATTCGGTCTTTGGAAACTTTTTGGCAATGGCAAATAATTCTTCCCTTGTATCTGGATTAACGGCTGTTGGACTGCTAAAGCCTTGAGATGGATATTTACTGTAAAGAATAACAATCTTATCTGCAAATGGCTCTAATGACTTGAGGGCATACTCAAGTGTTTCCTTTCCATAATGCAAAATAACTTCTGCTATAACCTTCATTTGGGAATTAGGTATTTGATTAGACATTTTCAGTTTTCATAAAGGTTAGCCATATAGTTTTAGCTTGTCGCCCCGTTGTATGCCCAAATAAAGGCTTATGGCTTATTAATTTCAATACTTCGGTTACTTTGACTTGCGATTCATTCCATTTGAATATGAGAACGCCATAAGGCTCCAATACTCGCATACATTCATTTATACCGTCTTTTATATCAGTTTGCCAATCAGTTCCCAACACTCCATATTTTTTTGCAAGCCATGAGTTTTTACCTGCTTTATTTAAGTGCGGCGGGTCAAATACCACTAATTTAAAGGTTGAATGTTTGAATGGCATTTTAGTGAAATCCATTTGAATATCGGGTTTAATATCCAATACCCTTTTTTCATCTAAGTCCTTAAATGTTATAGTTTCCATGCGCTTATCTGCAAAAATAGTTAATTGATTATTCTTATCAAACCAAAACATGCGCCCACCGCAACATGCATCCAATATTTTCTTATCTGTTTCCATTTGTCTAATTATCTACCTAATTCCCCTTCATTTATATTGGTTTAAAATTGTTTCGCATTGTCCTTTTGTCAAATGCTTATCTATAGCGTGGACTCCTAAAGTGCCCAACTTAAAAATAGATTCACAAGAGAATTTTTCATTTACTTCCCTTGGGGCTAACTTGCCATACTTAGGGTAAGCCTTTAAAATGTTTGAATAAAAAACATCCTCGTTACCCATTGATGGGTCATATCTGAACTCATCACATACATCCTTCATGGATTTAACGGTGCGTAAACTAAAGCCTCCATTACCGCCATGATGGGCAAAAGTCCAAGGTGCGCCACAATAATCCCATCCCATAAATTCCTCTATGCCCGAACGCAACATTGCAGCATCCGTCTGAGTAATTAGTACTTTATCAAATGGTAAAAGATTCCAAAACAATGATGAGGTCAGCATACGATTATATTGGGATTCATTTAGTGAATCGGACTGCAAAATATATTTGGCTTCGTTATACACTTCATGTTTATTCTTTTCGGAACAAAAAACAAATGGCATCCAATTTCTATCTAAATATTTCATGCAGTTGCCAACTACTGCGCGAAGCCCCACATTAGGTCTTGTTTCTACAATAACAACTCCGTTAATCATTGTCTTTTATTTGAATGATTCCGATGCCACAATTATTCCCATGTATGAATGTCTTTACATCAGTTACGCATTGAGAAAGATCATTCAAGCTATTTGCCAATACCCCAACCTCTTCCCAAATTTTCATTACACCAGGGCAGCTAGAGGAATTAATATCATGGAAGATTATGTATCCTCCATTCCTTATATCCCTTAAAGCATTATTAAAATCTTTCTTAACGCCTTCGTAGGAATGGTCGGCATCAATGAATATACAATCATATTTTGGGCCTTGTATATAATCCGCAAAATAATCATCAGTACTTTGATCATAAAAAGTTACAGAGGTATTTGTATTTTCTTTCAGCCATTTAACTTTTTCTTCAATAGATTTTTTCTGATCATCCTTCCAATACTCAGAATTATCTACACATACCGCATGCTTCAATCTAGATTGAAAAGCAACGTTAAGTAAAAAAGAACCGCCACGGCCAACACCAAGTTCTAAATAATCTTCAAACTTTTGTTCTCTGAACCAGCATAACAACTGGCTATACTCTTCCGGTACTTGCTGCAGTTCCAAACCCAACGTGCCTTTATGGGCCCCGAAGTATTCAGGTAATGAACACCCAGCATCAAAGCTCAGCCATGCTTGCAACATCTTACGGCTATAGGCCAATACTTTTTTGTCGATCATACTTTCATTTTTAGAAGTTGCTGAATACGTTTCTTCCAGGTAGCTGTCTTATGTACATACTCACAACCCTCCTTAGCTATTTTATGGGCCTCTTCCGGATGAGAAAGGAAGTGATCGATAATATTTTTTAGTTCATCCAAGGTATTGAATACAGCCAAGTGCTTGCCCACTTCAAAATCTTTTTCTATTTCAGGATAGTTATGGCTTATACAGAAACATCCGCTTCCCATGATTCTGAGTAGTCTATCACTTGAATAACGTTTATAATTAAAGTGAGAATAATTTATTGCCATGGCCGCCCCGCGATATATGCTTGCCTCCTGTATGCCATCATTAACACACGCACCACTTTCAAGCCCACTCCATCCATTGCCATACACACCAAACTTATCACCATAGTTTTCTTTTAGAAACATAACCATGTCCTGTCTTTCTTTACCAAGGGGGAAGGAGTGCTTCCCTTCCTTCATATCGTAATAGTTATTAGCCATAAACACAATGGGTTCCTTCATGTTCATATATCCCCTTGGGCAATATATCTTCTCAGGAAAACCTATCTGCAGGTATTCGCTTTTGAAGCCCATATCCTTCATTTTCTCTACATCGGTAGCATTGGTAAAAAGAGAAACACAATCGCTGGCTATATCGGTAAAACACTTAGGTATATTCTCCCTCACATCACCGGTCCAGTTATAAATAATAATGTTAGGATTATATTTTTTCATCGCCCTTATAAGATCGAGAGAAACAATATTTTCAGTTTGGATTTGCATAAAGCATATATCCATGCCATATACCTCATTGAGAACTCTATTCTCAAATTCTTTTCTCTTATCAGGACTGAGCCTCCAGTTATCACAATAGGTGGTCCAGTCAATAAATTTATAGTCTCCATTGGACTGTAATCCTTCGCCTATACTGCCTTCGGCTTGCATGAATGCATACATGCCTATGTGAAGTATTTTCTTAGGCTTAATCATCTTTACCGTGCTTAAATCTGTTGGATGCATCAACTTATAGGGTTCAGGTATGACTTCTGCTCTCGTATAGTTTCTACTCAAACTTTCGTGAATATGGAACCCCCTAATATCTTTAGCCACATTGAACACCCAATATCCTGAATTATCCATTTCCCATGCTATGCGGTTATCTGAACCTGGTTTACCTAATGGGAAATTACTGTACATGCCTTTAATTGGTCCCTTAAAAATCCAAAAATCTTGCGAATCATGTGTTGGGTAAACCCTCCATTCTCCATCATACTTATCCCATCGAGAACAAGCCAATGCTATATCAGATTCCCATCTAATATATTTAAGCCTCGATAAAGTATCATCAAACTTAATATCTCCATTGGAGATTATAACTATATCGTCGGGTTCTGAATAGTTTGGAGCAATATGATAAAATAAATCAGAAAATGTACACCTTCTGCCAAGCCTACGTATAATTACTTTTTCAAATGGGTATTCTAAATTTTCAGGTATTGTTTCATCGGCTACCAATACAATTTTAGATATTAAACCATTGCATATATTGGCTGCTAATACCGTATCAAGTTCGGCTTTACGCTGAATCTCTTGCTCATTATAAAATGGAACTATAAGAACTATGCTCATATTATTTAAAATTTATTTCTCTGTTTTTCATTGTAATTGTGTATAGGTTATTAATTTTCTTGTCCTTCAAATACTGGGACTTCTCTATATGTTTTGCTCATAGGTTAGGAATTAAGTAGTTCTGGATTCTCAAATATATTGCCGATAATAATCCTATCGTCAAAGTAATATTGTCCTTTACATGGATGAAAATCTTTAATTGGAGAATCACAAATATTACTAACTCCAAAACATCCATTTTCAAACCTTACTTCCCATTTAAAAAATGATTCCTGTTCTGGATGAGTCAATATATCACCTTCAAACACTTCCTTTCTATTCTTATCAAATAGACCTGTGGAAAGTGTTCTATTTTCTCCAGTTACTATAGCATAGTCTGAATCCGTCATCGATTCTTGATTAATCATAAATGCCTCGTCAGCAGTACAATTGTACCATTGCCCTTTATATAAGGTTCTAAATTTAATTTCTCTGTTCATTGTAATTGTGTATAGGTTATTATTTAATACGAAAAAATATCATGCTGATTTACAATTTTTTAATAGGGTGTATGATGGTTCTTTAATTTCTTTTTCCTGCCTGAGATAATCCAATAAGCTATCCCAATAAATATCTTTCAAAATATAAACCCTGCCACGTAAAGTAACAAGGTTTAAAAATTTCAATGGTAAAAGTTTTCTATATAATTCATTTGTATCAAGACCTGTAACAGAACTAAATTCACCCACCGGAAATCCTTTTTCCTTTGAGCGATATATCTGCCTCAAGGGACGAATAGCCCCGTGAAAAGCATTCTTATTAACCCTTGGGTTAAGTTTTATCTCTCTATGGATTGGTATAGGCTGCATACAATGACCGATAATAAACCAGCTATAAAACTATTCTTAATAATTAACCAAAATACAATAAGGCTAAAATTGCTTTCATACATAAAAATAGTATAAAAGCAAGCAGTCCAAAACCCCACACAGAAAGCACAGGTGATTAACTGATATAAGCAATACAGCCAATAATTTTTAACCTTCCAAAATTCTTTTAAATCATCATCCGTAGATTTTTCAAAGGCACGGTAATATAACCAGTTATGCCACATCTTAGATTCACGATGGCAGGTAACAAACCAAGCTATAGCTGTACAAAACAGATAAAATGTAATCATGCTACAGAAGTGGTTGCGGCATTATATAACTTCTTTTCTTCCGGTAATTTTTTAAGCACACCGAATACGTGCTCAATGTGAAGTATAAAATGAATCTTACCATCAAGTTCAATTTCCACATGCTGTTTCTTTTCAACTGCTTTAGGGTTCCATAAAGCATAATTACCCACCTTGGGTGGGTTTGGTATCTCCGCGTAAGTCCCTTCCAACTTACCTACATCTATAACCGTTCCGTAATTTGGTGGTGCCTTGCGCCACTCAGATATTTTAATTAAGCCAGCCTTACCCATTAATGTTTCCGGCTGCGCAGGTAGAACTAATACGCGGTTGACACCCGCTTTAAATTTTTCCATATTTAGATTTTAATTTATCGAGCACATAGACCATCATTTTTATTACATCATCTGAAGCCGTGGAGCCTGTCCATGTGGCCCTGATTTTGTTCTTACCTTCTGTGGTGTTATAGTCCGGAAAGTACTCAATGAAATAACATTTGTATTCACGGCTGGGATATATCAATTCCATTATCTCCTCTTTCAGTTTCCTTGCATGGTTTCGCTTACCCTCAAACTCTTTTTCCTGCTCCCTGGTGAATCGTGTCATGCTATTTAGTTAAGTGAAATCCAATCGAAAGGCTCCTGATCGTCCTCTGCCTTGTGGATTTTATCCCAAATTGTAACAAGTAATTTTCTGATTGCATGGCGCAAAGATAATAAAAATTTTTTCATAATGTATGTTTTGTTTAATTATTACGTTTGTTTTTAAGTAAGGTTACATTATGCGGGAATTATTTTCCACTCCATTGCTTTTTTTATCGCATTGATAGTATCCATCTTCAACAAATCTTTGGGTTGTACTCGAATAACCCTCCATCCCAATGTCGCTGCTAATGTATATTTTTCCATGTCTCTAACTATTCCGGTGGGATGGCTATGGCCTGTGCCCCCCTTCTGCCATATACCGCCTTCGGTTTCAATGGCAAGTTTGTATTCGGGTATGGCATAGTCGAATCTAAACTTCCTTCCAGGTGCAAAAATATATTCAAGCTTCGGGGCTGGAACACCAAACTGTTGGCACATCTGAATAAATATTATCTCTACACTCATAATGTTTGCAATGCTTTATTAGTAGCTTCATTTACAAATTCATCCAACATGGACTTAACTTTGCGCTTGGATAATTCTATCTCTGCTTTCATCATGCATATTTTAAACTCTCTTTCTCTTTCTGCCTTGGTCATTTTCCTTTGCTTGGGTGTCCTTACCTTCTTTCTGCATGGCCAGTTCCTGACATCATATATGCCTGAATCTCCATGTGGATTTACAATGGCTGCACCATAAATATAAAATGGTTTATTCAATGTGGTAAGCGCAAGTCTGCTTTGAGAATATATCTTCATGTACTTGCTACAGTTTTATTGCAGAGAACACAACGCCATAGCAACACCCCTTCCTCGTTTAAAAGTGATGGCTCTGTCTTTCTATATTGGTGATTGCATTTAGGCATGATGGAATCTAATACATCCATCGCGTTTATTATTGCATCACCTTTTATAAAAGGTTTTTCTTTCATTAATTCAAATACTCCTTTGCTCATTTCCCTAGGTTTAAATCTTGTTTAGAAACTTTACTAAAAAAATCTTCTTCAGTAACTACATACACCTGGCCACCCACTTCCTGAAACTTAATCGTATCACCTCTGTGGTCATAGCCACCTGAAACAACTTTATAGTTCTTGCCTTTCATTTTGAAGGTACAGCCATTCATCCATGGGCGATGGATGTGCGGTCTCGTAGTAAATACCAATACGGGTTCGCTTTTAATTTCAGTTTTAAAAGCTCCTGGGCTTACCATCTTCCGATTAAAATGATTTGGGTTATTGCTCATATCAAAAAGGTAAATCTGTTTGTTCTTGCTGTACGTTTAATGGTTCGCTATAATCCAATGCAGCAGGTATGGCAGTAGTTGTTTTGAGCATAGCGTCATAACCATATTCATCCTCAAAACCGCATTGCCCAAAATTCATTTTAAGCCTTACTGGATTATCCAGATATGTAACCTTACCCCCTGTCTCCGTTTCCTTTATTTTTCTAACATGAATTTCATTCCACATCCATTCAGTTTTGCTTTGGGCATAACGATGTATGGTCATGAAATCATCTGTCCTATTAGCAAATTTCTGTCCTCCCTCGGCATCGGCTTTCCCTGGGGGCATAACCATTCCTTCATACCTGTGCCCTTTAGGATGTATTCTCCGGCTTGCTTCCGTACCCGCATGGCAGATCAAATCAATACAGCAGTTGTGGTCCTCTATCCATTGTCTCATTTCGCCAAGGGCATCATAGTCATAACTATGGTCATTTTCATTATATTTTTTATTCCGGTAAAGAGAATTATAAGGGTCTATAACTAGCGACTGATATGCGCAATCCTCAAAGGCCTTATTCGCTATCTCCAAAACATTCTTGTGTGTATATATGGCAACCTTTTCAATCACCTTAAAGTGTGTATCCACCCATTGAAGCGATGATTTATAATTATTCTCAGAAATATATTTTAACTCAAGGCCATTATAAAATTCAATAATCTTTCTGTACACATTGCCTACGCTATTCTCCCCTGCATATATCAATGTTTTTTGTCCATGTAATTTGGCAAGCAATGTCCTGATATACCAAACGATTTGCGACTTTCCTGTGTTGTCAATGCCGAGCCAGCAACGTAAGTGGTTTTGCTTCTCTCTCCAATGTTCGTCAAGGTCTTTAATCCCTAATGGCAATCCCATGGCCAGAGAGCCATTCCTAACGCTGTTTAGGTATTGAATTTTCTTATCTACCGGCGCAATAAATTTCCCCTTGGGTTGGTCTTGAGTTATTTTTTTATAGCCCTTGCCATAACCATTATCCTTGAGCCATTGAAAGCATTTACCTCCATCATCATTGAAGTTTAGCTTGCTAAGCACCTGAAAGGAATTATAGGCTTTGTTCGGCTCAAACTGTGTCGATGAAGTAAATACATAAAAAAGTTTTGTAACCTTGTGTAGCCCTGCGCTCCATTTGTGTTCGCTGCCAGGGCGTTTAAACATCATGTTCTCACCACAGTCCTGCACATACTCCCAACCATGCTGCTGCAGCAACAGAACCAAATCTCCACGCTTTTGGTATTCATCGAATGGGCTACTGTCCTCATAAAACATTTTGGGCTTTGGTTCTGTAATAAAAACTTCATTCAGAGCCTTAGCCGAATCAAGTAAAACATTTCTTTCATCAACGGTAAGTACGGGTATGGTATCAAAACCTCCCTGCACAAGTTCATACCCCTCGCTAGGCGCACACATGATGTAGCCTCCATTACCACGAGTTTCGATAAGTGTTTCCTGTTTTCGATTAGGATTTTGTTTTATCTCTACATCCGTAGCATAGCGCATGGCAAGTTTTTTATTGCCCTCAATCACTTCGCAGCGATAAATCAAATGGTAACCTCCCGATGGTGTTTGTTCTATCGTCAGGCGACTTAAAAGGTCTCCCACCAAAGCTTTATACCTATCCCATAGGGTTCCGGTAACGTCATGCTTCAGGTCTACATCCACAACCTCCAAACCTTGACTTGCAGGGCCGCAAACGATACCTATACCAAACGCCTCATCAAACTGTCCATTTGGCTCCACCTGGGTCTCAATGCTTTTTTTCCATCTGCCTGTGGGAACTTTGTTTTGCGATACCGGTATAACCGATAGCCCTATGGAATGATATTTTAACGCAATCTCTTTCATGGCTTAACCCCTCTTCGTTTTAAACTTTCTTCGTAATCCAGTTTCCACCTAGCCTGAATTTCTTTTTGCTTAGCATCAAGTTCCGGTGAAGAGGGGGGTAATGGTATCTCGGTCCCATTCTCATCCAAAAAAGAGTTTCCCCCTTTTAATCCCCTATCAGAAACACGTAAAGCGTATCTATCAGGTGTGGGCGCATGCGCGTATATAGGGGTAGGAGAAATAGCCACTTCTTTTGTCTTTTGTAGTACAGTTGTATTACAATTTGTAGTACAGTCTTTTATTAATTGTATTACAATATCTGTTTTATTCTTTCCCATTGATATACATAATGATTCAAGCTTATTAAGTATGTCTTTAGGCAACCTGAATGATGTTGTTTTTGTTTCCATGTAGTACAGTTGTATTACAATTTGTAGTACAGTAAATAATTACATTTCCATAGATAAAGCACGAAGCCCCCTGGACAAATTTTTTGCTTCATATTTGTTCAGTGTGATATGAACCTTACTCCCTGTTTTTTTATCCTCTAACTCCAATTTAACAAATGGCCGGTTAGGATTATTTTCGTTTCTGATAAGAGAAGATGTAAGAGATACATCTTCATCTTTTTTAAGTAATGAACTGGATTGAATAGATATTGTTATCATATAAATAAGATTGCCCTACACATCAAAGGGAACCTGCCGGACTCGATTTGAGTCAAGAAGCAATGATGTTTCGGGCAAATTTTTTTATTCATGTTATTAGCAGGTTCCGGTTGTAAATATAAATTAAAACCTATACCCACAACCAAGTGAGTATAGGTAAGTTATTAACAGATATTAAAATGGTAGATCGTCAACTTCGGCACTTCCATTATGAACCGGTTCTTCGTGAACCTCTTCAGAAGTATTTACTTCCTCTGCATTGGGCGCATCAGTTACATTACGGGCCAACATAGCCTTGATATACTTCTGTAGTTCCTTATCCTGCTCCTTAGCCGTGGCTTCGGTCTCAGGTGTTAGTGGTACTGTTTCATATACCGGTATGCGATATACGGTTGCACCAGTCTTACCTTCAATGCTTGACTTAACGGCAATACCCCCCTCAAAAATTTGATTCTTTTTACGAAATTCAATCCATGAGCCCAGCGATGAACCATTTAGTTGAATATTAACGATAATGAATTGGTCTCCTTCCTTCACCAAAGCATAAACTGATTGTGTGTACTTGCCACCTGGGATGCTGTCTTTTATATCGCTGTAGTATCCCTCGATGAACATGCCCTTCTTGGTTCTGACATGCATCACTTCTTTTTTCAGGTCTCTTACTTCATTGCAGTAGTAACCTTCTTCTTCCTTTGGATTGTAACCCCTAATGCAGGATAGGGCATCTAAAGCGATAAATTTAATGGGCAATGGTAATTCTGTTTTAAGTTTTGCTTCTTTGTCATAGGACATAAAAATTCCTTTTGACCCACTCCATGTATAAACTTTGGTAGTTGGATTTTTAATATCCACATTGTTGCTTCTTGACATAATGTAATTGATTTAGTTGATTATAAAATTAAGGACTATTGTTAATGCTATCCAAACCACCACCCAAATAACGAATGGCTTTATGAATCCAAGTTCAGGTCTATTACTCCTCATCTGGAAAGGGAATGGTATAGTCGGCCGTGGTTAGCTTCTCCTCCAGCACTACTTTGCCATCGAGGTATGCTGTTTTCATACCCTTCTCAAAATCTTTTATTATCTCACACTCCCCGCGCCTTGATTCCACGCCTGAGTTCACCTGCCTGGCATATTCATTAATTGTTTCCTGCTTGGCCTGTATCTTGGCATTGAAATCGGCCATAACGCTTTTCTTCTGATCCTTCAGCGCATTAAGGTCGGCCTGAGCTGTTGCTTGCAGGTGGGCCTTGGCGACTATTTCTTCCTGGGTAAACTCATGCTTGTAATTTATAATCTCCTTGCTCCTCTTCTGCTGGTGGGTGGTAGTCAATGCGCGTTCAGCAGGTACGGGCCCCTTCTTGGCTACCGGTTCCCATTCAAACTTATAAAGGGTAAGGTCAATACCATAATCCTTGAATACTTCCTTACGTATTACTTCATTGGTAGCACCTTCCGCTCTACGTTTAATAAGGTAATCGGTAATGGTCTTGGTCATTGATTTGTTAAGCTTCAGGAGCTTAGGTTCGTTCTTTGCCATGTGATATATATAAATTTAATTGGTTACTTATTTATTCGGGTCGAATGCAGGTGGTATCAACTGGCATCTTAATTCAAAACCCAATGCCGTCATTACCTTAACCACATCTTGGTATTTGCCTTCGCTCTTATCTTCCATGCGCATAATCTTGCCACGTGATACCCCACACAGCTTACCCAAAGCTGATTTACTCAATCTCTTTTCACTCCTTAATGTTCTGATTATTTTTAAATCCATTGTAATAATTTTATGCAAAGATAATAGGTGCTTTCATATGTTTTACACAAACCGTATAAAAAGTTATCAACAGTGCATTCCTGCATGCGCTGTTACACCGCCCTCACAACCCAGCAATATAGGCCTTATATGAATCAATATCCACATTACCCACCGTTGCCAGGTAATGCCCCACCGCCCAATAACGTATAGGCTTATTAGCAGCCACCGCGCATGCTAACTTATAATATAATATCCGGCTCTCATCAACTGCCCCATTTATGTACATAGATACGTCCCTGTCCCCCACACTTACCCCCTCGATCTCAGAACGCTCTTTTAAAGCCTCCCTAATCGCTTCAGAATCTAAAAGCCTTTCCCCGTACTTCCGCCGAAGCTTTATGCAAAGGAAGTACTTTAAATTACCCCGTATGCACTCTTTCCGCCCCTCCTTAGTAATACCCATTACATTACTTTTTTGTGCAAATATATATGTTTTATAGAATACTGTACCCCAGGGTCAGAGGTATTAATATGATACCCCCCCTTCCTTATATCCCGATTTTTCCCGATTGGGGCGCATTTTGGGGCGTAAAAAAATAATTCTTTTTTTGTCTGTTGGGGTGTCTTGGGTGGATCTGCATAGCGGGAATGGTTGCGCCTTTCTTGGCTGTGTTGTTTCGGGTTATGTTCGGCGTGTTGAACATAGTCGAGGCATTTAGTCGGGAACATTGCACAATAACAAAGCAAACAGGCATCAGCTAAACCTGTTTAGATTGCGATGTTCAGGATGTTGCGCTAACTCGTTGATAATCAGACGATTTATTTTCAACGACAAATGCATTTTTATCGCCTGATTATCAGTAACTTACACATATAACGTGAATATGCTGTAAATACTTTGTAATAAGTGACAATAGTTGATGTATATTTGTATCGTTAAACAAAACTAACGGATTAATTAATAAAGTAAATCTTACACCACATGAACAAGAACGAAGCAACAACACAGGAAACCTTTGAAGAAAAGGTTAAACAGCATGCCATCGACAATCTACCAGGCAGAGAGGGAACGCTTGGGTGTGACCTTCATAATGCACTATTTAATGAAGATTACTTTGTCATTGGGCATTATACAGCAAGACAATACCTAAATATTTATGGGGTGTTTGAGGCTATTGATAGTGGATGAAAAGATATGTAATATGTTGGCTTATATTTTGGGAGAGGAACTGCTTGGAGAATGTCCAACTGTTCAGGCTAAATGGGATGAGGAGTTGACAGAAGAAGATATAACAGCCATTAAAGCCGAGGTAGAAGCAGCCAATATTTAACGTTCTATAACTTTCAACATTATGTTAACTAAACATTTTCCCATGAAACCAATTAATTTAAAAGGCCTTCCAAAGGAAGTAAAAAATGAAATCATTGAGGCAAAAGAACGCAACGGCGCATTTGAGAAGAACACAGCTCTCAGGCGCATAGCACCCAAGCCCAAAGGAGGATACACAGTCAGTAAAATTGTGTATTGGCTTTTATTCGCAGCCGTTGTGTCAGCAATGGCATACGCCTACACTCATCACATTGCCTATTAACCTTTAATACTTACACCGCATGAAACTAAAGATTGAAATCAAGCATTGGATTACCGGCTCTTTATTGTATGTATATGAAGAGGAAGACAATACTATTATTAAGACCATTACCGTAGCCGTTAAACTAAAAAAAGACCTGCGTGGGGCAGACCTGAGTGGGGCAGACCTGCGTGAGGCAGACCTGCGTGGGGCAGACCTGAGTGGGGCAGACCTG
>Ga0070710_10000049_pt1 | contig 56819 bp, 61 predicted proteins | sample LARL52metaG_FD_65454 | JGI IMG/M metagenome (GOLD analysis project Ga0070710, IMG submission 65454) | Corn, switchgrass and miscanthus rhizosphere microbial communities from Kellogg Biological Station, Michigan, USA - LAR L5-2 metaG | ecosystem: Host-associated > Plants > Roots > Rhizosphere ...
CAGGGCCAGCCGCGGGTGGTCGCCGTCCGTGCCGCCGATCTGGCCGCTGAGCGCGCCGCACAGGGCGAACCGGGCGCCGGGCCGGGCGTGCTCGACGGCGGCCTCGAACTGGTCGCCGCCGACGTTGTCGAAGCACACGGTGATGCCGTCGGGAGCGAGCTCGCGCAGCCGGTCGAGCACCGGGCCGTCATGGTAGTCGAACGCCGCGTCGAAGCCCGCCTCGTCGACCAGGAAGTCGACCTTCTCCTTGCTGCCGGTGGAACCGATCACGAGCTTGGCGCCGCGGGCCTTCGCGATCTGGCCCGCCAGCGAGCCGACCGCGCCGGTCGCGCCGGAGACGAACACCACGTCGCCCTCGCCGGCGCCGGCCATCTCGACGATGCCGCGCCACGCGGTCGGACCGTTGGCGAGGAAGTACTCCGCGCCGGGCAGCAGCGAGCGGTCGAGCTTCTTCACGCCGAACTCGGGGCTCACGACCGCCCACTCGCGCCAGCCGTTGTAGTGCAGCACGAAGGTGCCGACGGGCAGGCTTTCGTTGTTGGACACCACGACCGTGCCGACGGTGGTGCCCCACGGGGTCGCGCCGATCTCGTAGTTGGGGATCGGCAGGCTGGTCTCGGCGTTCATCAGGTCGCGGTACACCGAACCGAGGAACATCCACTCGTTGCGCACGAGCACCTCGCCGTCGCCCGGCACCGGCGTCGGCACCTCGACCAGCTCGAAGTTCTCCTGGGTCAGCCGGTCCGCCGGACGCGAAACCAGGCGCAGCTCCCGCGACGTCGGCGGAATCGCTTCGGCGCTCATACGGATCTCCTTTGGACAGTCACAGTGGGGTCTTCACCGTCCAGGAGAACGGCTTTGCGCCCCTTGAGAGGAACCTGAGCCACCTCAAGGCACGCACGAGCGCGGTTGCAGGGCACCCTGGCTGACTAGGGGCCATGGCAGACTTCGACGTCATCGTGGTCGGCAGCGGCTCGGCGGGCGGCGTTCTGGCGGCACGGCTGTCGGAGGACCCGTCCCGGCGCGTGCTGCTGCTCGAAGCCGGGCCGGACGACCCCGTCGCCGGTCCGACGCACAACTGGATGTACCGGTCGGAGCCGCAGATCGGCGGCGAGCCGCTGAACCTGCCGCGCGGCAGGATCGTCGGCGGGTGTTCCGCGGTCAACGCGTGCATCGCCCTGCGCGGTGCGCCTTCCGACTACGACGCGTGGCCCGATCCGTGGTCGTTCGACCTGGCGGTGCGGTACTTCGAGGCCGTCGAGTCGGTGGTGCCGATCCGCAGGCCCGCCGAGGACATGACGTCCACCAACCGCGCGTTCGTCGAGACCGCCGTCTCCCTGGGGATCGACCGGGTCGAGGACCACAACGCGCCGGGGGCGATCGGTGCCGGGCCGTGCCCGTTGAACGAGATCGACGGCGTGCGGCAGAGCACCGCGGTCACCTACCTCGCGGCCGCGCGGTCCAGGGAGAACCTGACGATCCGGCCGAACTCGCTGGTGTGCAAGGTGCTCATCCGGGACGGCAGGGCCGTCGGCGTGGTGCTGCTCGGTGGTGAGACGGTGTCCGCCTCGACGGTCGTCGTCGCCGCGGGCGCGTACGGTTCGCCCGCCGTGCTGATGCGGTCGGGGGTCGGACCCGCCACGGCGTTGTCGGCGCTGGGCATCTCCGTCGTCGCGGACCTGCCGGTGGGGCAGGGGTTGCAGGACCACCCGCTGGTCACGGTGAAGCTGATGGGCCGCGGTCCCGCGCTGTACCAGGCCGTCGCGACGACTTCCTCCGGATTGCAGTTCCTGCCGGGCACGCCGTCGCCCGCCGAGACGACCGGCGCGAACCTGATCATCTCGGTGGCGCTGCTCAAGCCGTCGTCACGCGGACGGGTGTGGCTGCGGTCGGCCGACCCGGCCGACGCGCCGCACATCGACCTCGGCCTGCTCCGGTCCTATGAGGACAGAGCGCTGATGCGGTCCGGTGTGCGCGACCTGCTGCGCCTGATCGGCACCAAGCCGTTCGCGGAGGAGATCGACGGTCCGCCGCTCAACAGCCCGCCGGCCGACCTGTCCGACGACCAGGCCCTGGACCGGTGGATCTTCGCCAACGCCGGCACGTACCACCACGCGGTCGGCACGTGCGCGATGGGGTCCGTCGTGTCGCCGGACGGGCAGGTGCTCGGCGTGGACGGGCTGTGGGTCGCCGACGCGTCGGTCATGCCGGAAGTGCCTGCCGCCAACACGAACCTGCCCACCATGATGCTCGCGGAGCGCATCTCCGCGGTACTGATCGAGGAGTCGCGCCATGTCGCTTGAGCTGGACGCCGCCGCCCAGGACCTGTTGTTCCGGGAAGCCCGCACCGCCAACACGTTCTCGTCCGAACCGGTCTCCGACGAGACGGTGAAGGCCATCTACGACCTCGTCAAGTACGCGCCGACGTCGATGAACCAGCAGCCGCTGCGCATCGTGCTGGTCCGCTCCGACGACGCCCGCGAGCGCCTGGTCAAGACGATGTACGGACCGAACGGCGCGAAGGTCGCGCAGGCGCCGCTGGTCGCGATCCTGGCGGCCGACCTGGAGTTCCACGAGCTGATGCCGAAGCTGTTCCCGCACTTCCCCGAGGCCAGGGACATGTTCGCGGACCCCGCGATCCGCGAGGCGTCGGCGATCCAGAACGGCACGATGCAGGCCGCGTACTTCCTGCTCGGCATCCGCGCCGCGGGTCTGTGCGCGGGCCCGATGATCGGGTTCGACGCCGACGCCGTGAACCGCGAGTTCTTCCCGGACGGCAAGCAGAAGGTGCTGCTGGTCATGAACATCGGCAAGCCCGGTGAGAACGCCTGGTGGCCGCGGTCGCCGCGGTTGGAGTACGACGAGGTCGTCACCGCCGCCTGACCGGCTGAACGAGAGAGGCCCCCGCTTCGGCGGGGGCCTTCTTGTTATCTGGGCCGGGGAATCGCCACCGACGTGTACGACGTCTCCGGTGTGGCCTCCGTGGTGAACCTGCCGTTGATCACGTACAGCAGGTCGTCGTGCAGGGCGAGCGAGCTCGGGATGTCGAACCGCGGGTCGCGCACCCGGCGCAGCACCTTGCCGACCGTGCCCTCGTGGTTGAGCCGCACGAGCACGACCTCGTTGCGCACGCCCATCGCCACGTACAGCAGGTCACCGTCGAGCACCATGCCGTCGCAGTCCATCAGGTCCTCGCCGCCGAGGTCGACGCTCGTGGCGCGGCCGGTGGTGGTGTCCACGTGGAACAGCCCGCCGGTGTTGGACTGGTTGACGAGCAACGCCGTGCCGTCCGGGGTGCGGCAGATCCCGTTGGCGTTGAAGCCTTCCTCGCGGTACTCGATGTCCCCGCTGAGCTCGACCCGTTCGACCTGCTCCGGCTCCGGCAGCTCGCCGTTGCCGCCCAGCGGCAGCTTCCACAGCACCGGGATGACCGAGTCGGTGGCCCACGCGGCGGTGGGGGTGAGGGCGAAGTCGTTGACCAGGCCCGCGAGCGGGTAGGACGCCAGGGTGGCGCCGGAGGCGGCGTGGATCACGTGGGCGTCGCCCGCGAAGCCGCCCGCGATGAACAGGCGGCCTCTGCGGTCGATCTTCACCCCGGCCGAGGCGGTGCCGGGGCCGGGGTGGATCACCTTGCCCTCGCCGGTGATCAGGTCCGCGCGGTAGATGGACCCGTCGGCCAGCGAACCGAAGTACGCGAACGGACCGGGCCCGATCGTCATCGACTCTGGCCGGAATCCGTCCGGCAGCGCGATCGTCGTCATACCGGCAAGAGAACCGCAGCGTGCTCTAGGTTTGCTCGAACACCACGGCGTGCTCGGCCTCGGGTGCGGTGAACTCCAGCAACCGGCGACCCTCGGCCTCGACCGCGGCGACGTCGCGCTTGAGCAGCCGCTGGTACGGCGCGACCGACAAGCTCGCCGTCCTGCGCTCGATCTTCCAGGTGCCGCTGACGAACCCGTCCACGGTGAAGCTGCCGCGCGTCGAGGAACCGTTGAAGCCGGGGGAGATGATCCGGGTGCGGTCGGCGTGCGAGAGCGCGATGTTGTCGAACTCGGGCAGGAACCTCACGGGCGCCGGGGTGTCCTCGTCCGGCCTGGGCGCGTCCTCGTGGTCGTAGAGCGTCCTGCCGTTCTCGTCGCTGAACCGCCGCAGCGGCAACCGTTCGAACACCTCGGACAACCTGGTGAGCCCGGACCACGTCTGCGCGTCCTGCACGCTCGCCGGGCCGAACGCGGCGAGGTAACGGGAGACCACCTCGGTGATCGACGGCTCGGCCAGGGACTCCGAGCCGAGCCAGGCGTTGAGGGTGGCGTGGTCGCCGCGGCCCTGTGCGACGCCCCAGATGCCCCGTGGCGGGATCTGCGCCAACGGCACGAGGAGCTGCACCGCATAGGCCAACGCGGTCGCCTGGTGCGCCGGCCAGTGCTCTTTCAGGAGCTTGCCGAGGTCTTCCCGCGTGCGCGGTTCCTCCTCCAGCAGCTCTCGACCGCGCCGTGCGAGGTCGTCGACGTCGATGCCCTCGATCTGCTTGCCGTTGTGACCGGTGAAGTTCGTGCGGTCCAGCACCGGTTTCAGCAACGGGCGCAACAGAAGCGCGTCGCGGGCGCTCACCAGGTGGATGGTGCCCCTCATCAGCACGATGCGGACCGTTTCGCGGCTCTCCAGGGTGCCGGCGAGGTCTTCGGGCCGAAAGCCGCTGACACGCGACCACAGGCCCACGTAAGGCGACAGCGGCACCTGGGACTGCATGCCCACCAGGTGTTCCACGACCTGCAGGGGCGTCTTGTCGGTGCGTTCGAGGAGGAACTGCCGGGCGAGCAGGGCCCGGTTGAGCTGGCGCGCGCTGAGCTTCACCCGACCACGAGCTCCCGCGTCGTCGCGTCCGGGGCGGCGAACCGCAGCACCCCGTCGGCCTCCTGCTCGACCGCCTTGAGGTCCTTTTTGGACAGCGGTTTGAACAGCGAGAGGGTCAGCGTCGCGGTCTTCTTCTGCTCCTTGAGCTTCCAGATCCCGCGCACGAACCCGTCGACCAGCAGCGTCGCCGCGATGCCCGCGCCCACGCAGACCTTCTTGCGGACGTCGTCGTCCATCACGCGGCTGCGGTCGAAGTGCGACACCATCAGGTTGTCGTACTCCGGCAGGAACCTCACCGGCGCTGGCGTGTCGCCGTCCGGCCGCGGCGCGTCCGGCAGGTCGTAGAGCTCCTGACCGGTGTCCGTGGTGAGGACCTCCAGCTCGTCACCCATCTCCTTGAACACCTTGGCCATGAACGTGAGTCCGCTGAACGCCTGGAGGTCCTTCACGGTGGCCGGGCCGAACGCGGCGAGGTAGCGGCGCACCAGCCGTTTCGGGTCCGCGTCCTGCGCGAACTTCCCGTCGAGGAACGGTTCCGCGAGCGTCGACGGCACCGACCCGCCCTTGCCCCACGGCGGCACGTGCACCAGCGGCACGAGGTACTGCACGGAATAGGCGAGCGACAACGGATCGCGGCCGGGGAACCTCTCGCTCATCGCCTCGCGCAGCTGAACCTGGGTGAGCGCCTGGCCGTCCAGCAGCTTGCGGCCGTGCGCGGCGATCTCGCCGAGGTCCAGGCCCTGCGTCTCGCGGCCGAAGAAGCCCTTCTGGGCGCGGTCCAGCACCGGCTGGAGCAGCGGCCGCAACCACAGCAGGTCCGGCGTGGTCACGAGGTGCATGGTGTAGCGCATGAGCGACGACCGCACGATCTGCCGGTCCAGGATGAGCTTCGACAGCTCGTCGCGGTCGAAGTCCTCCAGACGCGCCTGCAACCCGAGGTAGGGCGGGAACGGCAGCTGCGCCTGCAGTCCGACGAGCTGCTCGGTGGCTTCGAGCACGCTCAGCTCGTGGCGGCGCAGCAGGAGTTGGCGCGCGAGCGTTGCTCGGTTGATCGCGCGGCGGTCGAGCACGGTGATGGCCTTTCGGGTCGAACGCGTGAATGCGGTCGTCACCGGAGGCTACCGGTGACGACCGCTGGGGAAACGGTGATGGTCAGGCCGCGTCGCCTTCGAGACGGGAGCGGAACCACGACATGAACAGGTGGTCGGTGCCCGCCGTGAGGTCCTGGCCGCCGTCGATCGTGATGATCTGGCCGGTGACCCAGGAGCTCGCGGGGCTGGCGAGCAGCGTGATCCACGGGGTGATGTCCTCGACCGTGCCGGTGCGGCCCAACGGCATGATGTCCGCCAGCGTCGCGAAGATCGCGTTGGTCTCCTCCTCGTTGAGGCCGTTGGCCGCGTAGACCTCGGTGCGCACGCCGGCCGGGGCGACGGCGTTGACCCGGATGCCGAGCGGCGCGAGCTCACGGGCCCACGTCAGCGTGAGGCTGTGCATGCCCGCCTTGCTGGCCGCGTACAGGGCGGCGCCGGGCTCGGGGTTGTGGCCCGCGACCGACGAGACGAAGACGATGTTGCCACCCGGCTTGGAAAGGTACTGGTACAGCGCACCGGTGAGGCGGACCGGGCCGAGCAGGTTGATGTTGAGCAGCTCGTTGCTGGCCTTCTCGTCGAAGTACTCGGCGAGCGTGTTGCGGAAGATGCCGGCGTTGTGCACGAGCACGTCCAGCTTGCCGCCGTTGGTCTCCACGGCGTCCGCCACGGCCTGCGCGCCCTCGGCCGTGGTGACGTCCGCGGCGACCGGGACGATGTTCGGGTGCAGCTCGGCGACCTCGTCCAGCCGCTCCTTGCGGCGGCCGGTGATGATCACGCTGGCAGCACCCAGCTTCGCGAACTCGACGGCCGCGTGCTTGCCGATCCCGGTACCACCACCGGTGATGACGACTCGCTGGCCTTCAAACGGCTGGTCGGACATGGTCAGGGTTCCTTTCGAAAAGCCACCGGGTGTCGCCTACATCCAGCCAAAACCCTCTGGGATCCCGCTTGAACCGCGCTCAGGCCGCCCAACCGGGCTTCGCGTCGATCTCCAGGACGGCGCAGCCCCAGCTGTAGCCCGCGCCGACGCCGAACAGCACCACCCGCTGGCCAGGACGGGCTTTTCCGGTGTCGACGAGGTGGCCGAGCCCCGCGAACTGATCGCCCGCGCCGAGGTGCCCGACCGTGCGGCTCCATTCCCACGTGGTCCGGGCGGGGTCGATGTCGTAGGGCCGCAGGTAGTTCACGTCCAGCCGGCGCCTGCCGAAGTGCGGCAGCACCACCCAGTCCGCGTCGCCGAGCTTCATGTCCGCGTCGGCCAGCGCTTCCTCGACCGCCGCGGCCTGGCCGGCGTTCGCCCGGTTGATGCCGAAGGACAGCCCGAACTTCCTGGCGAACGCGTGCTTGGCGGCCTCGAAGTCCACCGGCATGCGGTGCTCGAACGGCGCCAGCCCCATCGGTTCGTCGCCGCGGTGCAACGGCTCCAGGTCCGAATCCGCGTTGATGGCCAATGAAAGCAATCTCGCGTACCCACCGCGCCGGGACAGCACGACAGCGCTCGCCCCGTCCGCGTAAGGGGTTCCGGGGTCGGTGCGCCACCGGTCGATGCCGGGCAGGCAGAACCGGTCGGCCGTGGTCAGCAGGGCGTCGCGACCGGGACTCAGGTACCGCACGGCGAGGTCCAGCGCGGCCATGCCACCGTTGGACATCTGCCTGATCTCCAGGGCGAGGCAGCTGTTGCGGACGGTCTCGCGCTGGAGGTAGCTGCCGACCGGCCACAGGTCCTGGCCCTGGTGATAGGTCGTGGCGTGCAGGATCAGCTCGACGTCCTCGCCGGTGCTGCCGGCCCGCGCGAGTGCCTGCCGAGCGGCCCTGACGCCCATCTCGGCGGCCGACTCCTCGGGCGAGTACGCGACGCTGACGACGTCGGTGCGCGCCACCAGCTTCGGTTCGCACTCGCCGGAGTCGATCGCGTCCTGCACGTTCAGCGTCGCGGGGAGGCGGATCCCGTTGCCCCGCACGTAGATGCCGTCGACGCGCACTCAGGCCTCCTTCAGCGCACGGGCGACGCGCACGACCCGTTCGGCCTGCACGCGGGCGGACTGCAACGCGATCTCGCTCACCGGCTTGTTGTCCGAGCCGAGCACGTGGGAGGTGCCGTAGGGGTTCTCGTTCAGCCCCGGCGGCACGATGATCCCGCCGAAGTGGCACACCATGTTGTAGATCGAGACGAGCGTGGTCTCCATGCCGCCGTGCGTGCTGCCGCCCGACGTGAAAGCGCTGTACACCTTGTGCACCAGCCGGCCCTGGAACCACGCGGGCCCCAGCGTGTCGATGAACTGCTTGAGCTGGGCGGAGATGTTGCCGAACCGCGTGGGCGTCCCGAACAGGACCGCGTCGGCCCACAGGACGTCCTCGACCGAGGCGACCGGAACGTCCTCGGTGGCCGCGAGGTGGTCGGCCCACGCCTGCCTCGACTCCACGGCGGCACGTGGCGCGAGCTCGGCCGCCCGGACGAGCCTGACCTCGGCGCCCGCCTTCTCCGCCGTCTCGGCGATCTCGGTGGCGATGCGGTGGATCGTCCCGGTGGACGAGTAGTAGACGACGGTGACGTTGACGCTGCGTTCCATGGCGGGATCCCTTTCGCAAGGCAGGTCCCCACCACCGTTGCCGGTACACCTCGACGCGGCGTCGAGCGCGGCCTGAACGCCGGACGATATTGTGTCGGCCGGAGGGGCGCGATGATCAGGGTTCTGCTGGCCGAGGACATGCACATGGTGCGCGGTGCCCTCATCGCGCTGCTCAACCTCGAACCGGACATCGAGGTCGTCGCCGAGGTGAGCTCGGGGGACAAGATCGTGCCCACCGCGCGGCAGCTGATGCCGGACGTCGCGGTGATCGACATCGACCTGCCGATCCTCGACGGCCTCACCGCCGCCGCGAAGATCCGCGAGACGATGCCGGCCGTCCGCACGCTGATGCTCACCTCGCTCGGCAGGCCGGGCACGTTGCGCAAGGCGCTGGCGGCCCGCGTGGACGGCTTCCTGCTCAAGGACGCCCCGCCCAGCCAGCTCGCCGACGCGATCCGCGACGTGGCCGCCGGCAAACGGGTGGTCGACGCGCAGCTGGCGCTCGCCGCGTGGGACCGGGGTGAGTGCCCCCTGACCGATCGGGAGCTGGAGGTCCTGCGGCTGGCCGCGGCCGGTTCGGACGCGCCGGAGATCGCGGTCGCCCTGTCGCTGTCGACCGGGACCGTCCGCAACTACATGACGACGATCATCACCAAGCTGAACGGCCGCAACCGGGTCGACGCGATCCGCATCGCGGAAGAAGCCGGTTGGATCTAGAGCGGGATCTCGGCGTGCAGCCGGAACGTCCGCTCCGCCGTCGGACCGGCGTCGAGACTGCCGCCGAGCGCGCACACGCGGGTGGTTAGGTTGCCGATGCCGCTGCCGCTGCGCGCGTCCCGGTCCGACGATGCAAGCCCGTCGTTGACGATGTCCATCGTCACCAGCTGCGGTGAACTGGACAGCACGATCTCGCAGCGCTCCGCCTTGCTGTGCCGCAGCAGGTTCGTCACGCCCTCCCGCAGCACCGTCGCCAGCGTCACCCGCACGTCCGTGGGCAGCTCCTCGCACCCGTCGATCCGCATGGTCACGTCGATGTCGGCGGCGGACAGCAACGCCTGCGCCGACTGGGTCTCCTCGTTCAACGACAGCTCGCGGTAGCTCGACGCCACCGAGCGCACGTCCGCCAGCGCCTGCCGGGAGATGTCCAGCACCTCGGTGAGCTCCTGCCGCCCGCGGTCGGGGTCGGTCGTGACCAGCCGGTGGGTGAGCTCGCTCTTCAGCGTGATCGCCGACAGGCTGTACCCGAGCAGGTCGTGCAGGTCGCGCGCGAACCGCAGCCGCTCCTGCGTCACCGCCGCCGTCGCGAGCTCCTCGCGCGCCTCGTGCAGCTCGACCACCATGGACCGCAGCCGCGTCAACGCGTACAGCACCAGGCCGTGGTTCATCGCGGCCATCACGCCGTAGGCGATGTCGACCGGGGGGAAGCCGAACGCGGCCTGGATGACGCCCTGGCCCGCGACGACCGCCACGAACCCCGCCCACCCGAACCACCGGGGCAGGATCAGCGCCGCGGAGCCGGCGAGGAAGCCCGGCACACCGCCGAGGTTCGGGTTGTGGAACAGGAACTGGGGCACGTAGACGCAGACCGCGAGCCCCGCCAGCGCCGCGTGGCCGAGCGCGGGGTTCGCCCGGACGCGCGGGTGGCTCACGACGCCCAGCACCAGCAGGGCGGTCACCGCGCTGCTCACCGCGGCCGAGGCGAACGCGGCCGACCCGACGGGGACGCTGTACGTCGCCAGCGCCGTCGCCATCACGCCGTACCCGATCACCACGGCGGTCAGCAGCACCTGCGCGAACCGCGTGGCGATCGACGGACCGAACGGGCGGGGGCCGCTGGCCGGCTGTTCGGGTGCCGGATCGGCCGGTACCTCGGCGTGCAGCCGGTAGGTGCCGTCCGGCGAGGACTTCGCGAGCAGCGAACCGCCGATGGCGCCGGTGCGCGTGGCGAGGTTGGTGAGGCCGCTGCCGTGGTCCGCGCTGACCTCGGCGGGAGCGCCGTCGTTGACGATGTCGATCGACACCGTGCGGCCCTTGCCGCTGACGGTGATCGAGCAACGGGTGGCGCTGCTGTGCCTCAGCAGGTTCGTCACGCCCTCGCGCAGCACCGTCGCGAGGACGGTCCGGGACCGCGGCGAGAGCTCGGCGTGGTCCGCTTCGATCGTGGCCGCGACCCCGGCGGCGGTCAGCACGGACCGCGCCGAGTTGATCTCGTCGGTCAGCGACAGCTCGCGATAGCTCGACGCGACCGCGCGAACGTCCGTCAACGCCTCGCGGGCGATGCCGAGGATCTCCGTCAGCTCGCGCACCGCGCGGTCGGTGTGGTCACCGATCAGCTTGCGGGCGAGCTCCACCTTGAGCGTGATCGCGGACAGGCTGAACCCGAGCAGGTCGTGCACGTCACGGGCGAACCGCAGCCTCTCCTGCGACACCGCGAGGTCGGCGAGCTCCGACCGGGCGCTCTCCAGCTGGTAGACCTGCGAGGGCAACCGGGACAGGCCGTAGACGACCAGGCCGGCGACCAGCGTCGCCGCCATCGAGTAGGCCAGCACGCCGAGCGTGATGCCGGAGGTGACCTTGGTCGCGGCGTTGGCCATCGCCACCCCGACGAATACGAACCACCGCACGCGGCCGGGCAGCACCAGCAGTGCGCTGCCCGCGAGGAAACCGGGCATGCCGCCCCACGCGTAGGCGAAGAACGGCACCGGCGCGAACACCAGCAGCGCCATCGCACCGAGCGCCAGATAGGCGTTGGCGGACCGCACGTTCGCACTCGGCCGGGAGAACACCCGCAGCTGCAGGTACCCGATCGCGAGCAGGCAGGCCAGCGAGCTCACGATCCGCACGGGCGTGGCACCGGCCTGCACCACGTAGATGAAGGCGTTGCCGAGGTAGTTGGCGAACACCACGCTGATGACGACGTACGCCAAGCGACGGGACACCGATGAGCGTTCCTGTCGCAGTGTCACAGCAGCAGCTCCCACGCGAGGGTCGGGACGCGGCCATGATACGGGCGCTTCCTGGGAAGTCTCGTGTTTCGCGATCCTCGTTCGGAGCAACATGGCGACGTCTCAACACTTCGCGACGACGAGCTGCGCACCGGCGAGGTAGGCGACGACGTCCGCGACCAGCGTCCTGCTGACCTGCAACGACTCCGCGAGCTGCGCGATCGTGGTCTCGCCGTCGAGCAGCATCTTCGCGATCTCCGTCGCGGGCGCGCTGTGCAGGATCACCTGGTACTGCTGACCCGCGCACGTCAGCGCCTGGTCGCCGTTCAGCCGCTCGATCTCGGTGCCCGGCCGCATGGAGGCGATCTCTTCGTCCTCGACGTGCGGCAACGTGAACACGGCGTCACCGGTCACCGCGACGACCGACAGGATCGGCCCGGCGCCGTCGTCGAGGCCGAGCGACGGCACGACGCAGCCACCCAGCTGGTCGAGCGCGTTCTTGAGCCGGCGCCAGACCAGGCACGGCCCGCTGCCCGTCTTCCAGCGCACGAAGTTGTCGTGCAGCGCGGAGATGTTCTCCAGCGCGACGGGGCCGAGGCTCATGCGGTGCAACGCCTCCCGCACGACCGGGCTGGGGTCGGCGAGCTCGATCGCGCCCCACCTGCCGTGCACGGTCAGGTGCTCGGCGCCCTCGTCGATGAAGGCGTCCTCCAGCAACGACCACAGCGGGCGTCCCGTCGGGATGTGCGACTGGGCGGGCACCACGGCGCCTCCACTCCGGGCAGGTGGGGTCACATGAACAACGGGATCGGGTTGAGCTCTTCGTACCGGCGGGGCCGATCCAGTCGCCCCAGTTGTACGGGGACGTCGTAGAGGCGCCCTTGAGCGAACCTCGACCAGAAGTGCCGCAGGCCCGGCACGACCACCCGGACCACCGGAAGCCCGATGTCGGGCCTGGTCTGGTCGAGCACCAGCAGCTCCATCCCGCGGGCCTCCAGCGTGTCCTGGATCGCGCGGATGTCGTCCACGATGTCGCGCCGGTGCCGGTAGCCGTGGTGGAACGCGGTGCGCGGCGGCTCGGCGGGGTCGGGAACCAGCCACGGCTGCTCGTCGAGGCGGGTGTGCTCGAACCAGTTCCGCGTGTCGACGTCGAGCGCGTCCAGCGGGACCTGCCCGCAGACCATCGGCATGCACTGGTTCAGCTCGGTGAGCGCCCGGCGCGCGGCGATCCGCGGGTCCAGGTGGGCACCGCAGCCGAGCATGATGTCGTCACGGGGTCCGTCGGTGCGGCGGGACAGGGCCACCATCACCGGCACGCCGAGGTCGGCGGTGACGTCGAGCAGCCACAGCTCGCGGCCGAGGCCCGCGTGCACCTCGCGGCACTCGTCGATCCACGCGTCGTGGAACGAGTCGAGGTCCACGCCCGGCATCGGTGTGCGGTTGTACCACCAGATGGCGACCGAGTCGCGTTCGATCAGCTCCAGAAGTCCTTGCAGCAGCGCGTCTTCCAGGCTGCTGCCGGCGGCGCACCCGTTGGAGTCGGAGGTGATGCTCGGCGGACAGGGGGCGCCGAAGTAGAGCATGCCGGTCGGCAGCAACTTGTGCCGTCGTTCGGTGAGCGACCACAGCGGGCTCCAGTCCATCACCTCGTTCTCGTCGAACGGGGTGGTGACGTGCTGGAACGCCGAGTGGGCCGCGTTCCAGGCCTCGCGGTCGTCGAACTGGCGCGGGTGGTACTGCTGCACGGTGCCGGGGTGGATCGCGAGGTCGCCGAGCGAGGAGTAGCTGCCGCTGACCCGAGCCTCTTCACCGAACCAGGTGCCGCTGCGTCGTTCCACGGCCTCGCAGAGCGCACCGACCTGGGCGTCGAGCGGCGTCACGCCCTTGCCTCCGGTGTCGGCCCGCAGCGACGACCGCAGTCCCTCCACGCCCTCGCCCGCGGCCGCGACGTTCGAGCCCGACATGAACGAGTTGAAGAACGCGGGTCCGTGCTCGTTGCGGCGGATCTCCCGCACGACACCGGTGACCGGTCCGATGAGGTGCCGGTAGGTGTCGAGCACCTCCTGCGGGGACTCCGACCGGTGACCGCCGCCCTCGCAGGAGCGCTTCACGCGTGCGGTGAGCTCGACCGGTTCGAACGCCCTGCGTGCGACGATCTGCGGGTCGCCGCAGCCGGAGCACTGCGGACGGTGCCGCACCTCGTGCTGCGTGACCTTCATGGTCAGGCTGTCGTAGTTCCAGATCGACCGCTGCGCCTCGTGCCGGATTCCCGCGAGCCACTTCGTCGCCTCGACGGACGCGAGGTCGAGCGCCGTCGCCTGCAACGACGGCAGCCCGATGACCGGGCGCGGTGCGGGACCGCTCTGTCCGCACCGCGCCCGAACGTGCGCCTCCGCCCTGCGGTTCGCCGAGAGGCGGGTGGCCAGGCAACGCCAGCACGGGCCGTCGCCCGGAGTGAAGAACGGGCCCACGCACACCTGCGCCCCGACCGGCTTGACCAGCAACCACGGCGTGCCGGCCGCCCGGTGGGCGGCGTCGACGTCGCGGAGATCGGGCGCCAGGTAGTCCGCACACGCCACGACCGTGAGGTCACCACTCCCCGAAGTGACCGTCAGTCCGTTGCGGTGCAAGGCTTCCACCAGTGAGTCGCGATCGACGTCGCCGATCGCGACGACGGAGACGAGCGACGTCGTTGTCGCCGTCACCGCGTCCGCGGGGTCGACCCCCGCCGCGTCCCAGTACGCGAGCGAGGCTTCCGTCGTGGCCGAACCGTCCTCCGTGCCGCGCCTGCCGATCAGGCCTGCCGCGGCGAGCCGCACGAGCATGCGCTGCACCTTGTCGGCGGTCAGATCGGTGGGAGCGTCGCGCAGCAGTGCGGCCAGGTCACGGGTGCCGTCCAGCAACGTCGCCAGTGACTCGACGTGGCTGCCCGCGATGGCCGTGACCCCCGCCTCCCCGAAGAGGTAGACGGCTTCGCCCCGCACTATCTGCGGCCGGAGGTGTCGTTTGAACCCGATGCGTTGCGCACCCAGTTCGGCCACGTCGTCTCTCATGCCGCGAGGACCTCTTCCTGGACCTTGAAGCGGTCGCCCGGCGTGGTCCAGCCGCAGCTGGTGATCCACGCCGACCAGTCCATCGAGGCGTCACGGTCGAGCTCGTAGATCTTCAGGTCGTCGGAGTCGTCCACGGCGGGGATCGAGGCCAGGTGCTCCACGGTGACGGTGGGGTACATGCGCATCTCCGATGTTTGCGGTTCGATTGGTGTGGGTAATCGTGCCGACCAGCGGTAATGGACCGGTAGTTACCGGCTAATGCGCGTGGGTATGAAGTTCTCATACCCGCACCGGGGAGAACTCACCCGACATCGGTGGCTGACGCACTAACGCCCTCCTGACCGGCGGACCACACTGATCCAATGGTTCGAGCAGAAGGAGGGACGGCGATGCAGATCAAGGTCCTGGGGCCGGTCGAGGCCAAGGTGAACGGTCGCTCGGTGACGCCGACAGCGGCCAAGCCGAGGCAGATCCTGGCGCTGCTCGCCCTGCACTCCGGCTCGGTGGTGTCCGTGCCGACCCTGATCGAGGAGCTGTGGGACGACCGCCCGCCGCGCAGCGCACGCACCACGTTGCAGACCTACATCCTGCAGCTGCGCAGGCTGATCGGCGACGCGCTGGCCGCGTCGGGCGAGAGCGGCGCCAAGGAGGTGCTCGTCACCCGTTACGGCGGCTACCTGCTCGACGTGCCGGAGGAGGCCGTCGACGTGCACGAGTTCGAGCGCCTCGCTCGTGCCGGCCAGCACGCCTACGACGCCGACGACCACGCGGCCGCGTCCCGGCTGCTGCGCTCGGCGCTGGAGATGTGGCGCGGGCCCGCCGTCGTCGACGTCCGGCCGGGCATGCCGCTGGGCATCGAGGTCGTGCGCCTGGAGGAGGCACGGCTCGGCGTGCTGGAGACGCGCATCGAGGCCGAGATGCGGATGGGCAAGCACAAGTCGCTGCTGAGCGAGCTGGCCGTGCTGACCGTGCAGCACCCGATGAACGAGCACCTGTGCGCGCAGTACATGATCTCGCTGTTCCGCGCGGGGCGGCAGTGGCAGGCGTTGGACGCGTTCAGGGCGTTGCGGCGCACGCTCGTCGACGAGCTCGGCGTCGAGCCGTCGGCACGACTGCAGCAGCTGCAGCACGCGATCGTCACCTCGGACCCGCGGCTGGACCGCGCAGAAGCCCGTCAGCTGCAAGGACTTCTGGCCTGACCCGGTCTCCAACGGCCCTCGCCACACTGTGGCGGGGGCCGCTTTTTCGTTGTGCGGCAACGGTTTGTTCAAGGAAACCTCCACCGGACTCCCAGTGCGCCCTGGCAACCTCGCTTTGTGGGCGCGCGGAAACGCCCAGGTGAGGAAAGGAAGAAGCCGTGAGCGCACTGACCATCGAGGGTCTCAAGGAGATTCTCAACGAGGCCGCCGGCGAGGACGACTCGTTCAAGGCCGGCCAGGACATTCTCGACACTCCGTTCCTCGAGCTGGGCTTCGACTCGCTGGCCCTGCTGGAGACGGTGGCGCTGATCAAGCGCCGGTACGGCGTCGGTGTCGGCGACGACGAGCTCGCGGACATCGAGACCCCGCGCGAACTGCTGGCCAAGGTCAACGGCGACCTCGCGGCCTGACCGCGGGCGAGCCGGGAACGGAGACACGGGGACATGACGCACACCACCACGCACACGGTCATGATCGGTGCCCCCGCCAAGGTGGTGTACGACCTGATCGCGGACGTGACGCGCTGGCCGTACACCTTCGGGCCCACGGTGCACGCCGAGGTGTTCGAGACCGACGGGACGACCGAGCGGCTGCGGCTGCACGCCTTCGCCAACGGTGACGTGCGCACGTGGACGTCTCGCCGTGAGCTGGACTCGGCGAACCTGCACGTCAAGTTCGAGCAGGAGCGTTCGGCGGCGCCGGTGAAGTCGATGGGAGGGGAGTGGCGCATCGTGCCGATCGCCGACTCGGCGACGCGCGTCGACCTCCTGCACCACTTCACCACCGCGCAGCCGGAGGCGGTCGACCTCGTGCTGAGGGCGGTGAACAACAACAGCGACGCCGAGCTCGCGGCGCTCAAGCGCGCTGCCGAGCTCGGCGACGACTACGACAGGATGGTGTTGTCGTTCTCCGACAGCATCACGATCCACGCGACGCGCAAGGACGTCTACGAGTTCCTGTACCGGTCCGACCTGTGGCCGCAGCGGCTGCCCCACGTCGCCCGGCTCGACCTCACCGAGGCCGTCACCGGGGTGCAGTCCATGGAGATGGACACGCGCAGCCCGGACGGCTCGATCCACACGACGCACTCCGTGCGCGTGTGCACCCCGCACGACACGATCGTCTACAAGCAGACCAGGACGCCGCCGATCATGGCCGCGCACGTCGGCCGGTGGACGCTCAGGGACATCGGTGACGGCATCGAGGCGGGCGTCGTGGCGACCTCGCACCACACCGTGGTGATCCGTCCGGAGGTCGTCACGGAGGTGCTCGGCCCGGACGGGACGGTCGAGCGCGCCAGGGAACTGATCCGCCACGCGCTGGGCACGAACAGCCTCACGACGCTGCGGCACGCCAAGGAGTTCGCGGAGAACGGCTGAACCTGATTCGGGGTGGTGGCGATGGCCTTGAACGGTGTGGACCTGCTGACGGCCGCGGCCCGTGCCGCGGGCCGCAACGGTCTGTACGTGGTCTCCATGTACCTGGAGAAGGCCGCGGTCGAGCACCAGCGCAAGGGCTGCCCGTCCGAAGTGGGCCACTGCGCCTACGAGATCGAGGCTTCTCGCGTACTGCTGTCGGGGTTCTGATCAGAGCGCGAGGGGTTCTGGATGCGGCTCTACGACATCTCGCTGCGCCGCACCAGTTTGTCCATTTCGGACAGGCTGGTCGCGGCGCGGCGCCTCGACGCGCTCGGAGTCGCGTTCGTCGACGGGGGCCGGCCTTCGCGGTGGTTCTACCACCGTGCCGCGCTGGAACTCCGGTTGCGGACCGCCACCCTCATCGCTTCCGGTGGTGCGGAGGACCTCGCCGCACTGCTCGCGGCGGAAACCCCCGCGGTGGCAATGGTTGTGCAAGGGCACGGCTTCTCGGTCGTCCGCGAAGCCGTGCGTCAACTCGTGCGCGCCGAACGGCGAGTGATCGTCGAGGCGCGGGACTTCTTCGACGGCTGGCTGATCGACCCCGACCACGCGTTGGAGGTCGTGCTGACAGCCGCGGAGGCTGGGGCGGAAACCGTGATCCTGCACGACACCGCGGGCGCGTTGTGGCCCGACCAGGTGGGCGAGATCGTCGCCGCCGTCGCGGACACCGGTGTGCCCCTGGGGTTCGGTTGCGACGACGGCGGCTCGGCGGCGAAACAGCTGTTCGCGGCCGATGCGGGGGCCGGACTCGTACAGGGGTCCTACGCCGTCGTTCGAGGTGGCCTCGATCGGGCCGTCTCACCATCGGTTCATTCGGCAGAGACAGGTGTCGCTCCCGTGCCCTGTCCGAGATTGGAGCAGACCGTGTCCGCACAGAAGGCGATTGGAGGTGTCCGATGAGTCGTCGCGCCGTCATCACCGGGGTGGGCGTGGTCGCACCTGGTGGCATCGGAACGAAGGCGTATTGGAAACTGCTGTCCGAAGGGCGTACGGCGACTCGCATCATCACGCACTTCGACGCGTCTCCGTACCGCTCCCGCATGGCGGGTGAAGCAGACTTCGACCCCGTGCGCGAAGGCCTCACGCCGCAGGAGATCCGCAGGCTCGACCGCGCCGCGCAGTTCGCGGTCGTCGCGGGCCGCGAGGCGATGGCCGACTCGGGCATCGAGTTCGACCAGCTCGACCCCGGCCGCATCGGTGTCTCGCTCGGCACCGCGGTCGGCTGCACGACCTCGCTGGAGCGCGAGTTCATCGTCGGTTCCGACCGGGGCAAGTACTGGGAGGTCGACCAGTCCTACGCGGTGCCGCACCTCTACGACTACTTCACGCCGTCCTCGATGGCGACGGAGCTGGCGTGGGTCGTGGGCGCCGAGGGGCCGGTCTCGGTGGTCTCCACCGGTTGCACGTCCGGCCTGGACTCGGTGGGCTACGCCGCCGAGCTGATCATGGAGGGTTCCGCGGACGTCGTCGTCACCGGCGGCACCGAGGCCCCACTCTCCCCGATCACCGTGGTGTGCTTCGACGTCATCCGCGCGTCCAGCACCCGCAACGACGACCCGACCACCGCCTGCCGCCCGTTCGACAAGACGCGCGACGGACTGGTGCTGGGCGAGGGCTGCGCGATCATCGTGCTGGAGGAGCTGGAGCACGCCCGCGCCCGCGGCGCGCACATCTACGGTGAGGTCGCCGGCTTCGCCTCGCGGTGCAACGCCTACCACATGACGGGCCTGCACCCCGAGGGCATCGAGATGTCCGACGCCATCAACATCGCGCTGAAGCAGGCGCGGTCGGACGCCACGGACGTCGGCTACATCAACGCGCACGGCTCCGGCACCAAGCAGAACGACCTGCACGAGACGGCGGCGTTCAAGCGTTCGCTCGGTGCGCACGCCTACAAGACGCCGGTGTCGGGCTTCAAGTCCATGATCGGGCACTCGCTCGGCGCGATCGGGTCCCTGGAGATCGTCGGCTCGCTGCTGGCGTTCGAGCAGGACCTCATCCCACCGACGGCCAACCTGCACGAGCCGGACCCCGAGTGCGACCTCGACTACACGCCATTGGTCGCGCGCGAGAAGAAGGTCAACACGGTGCTGACCGTCGGCAGCGGTTTCGGTGGATTCCAGAGCGCCATGGTGCTCAAGAAGGTGGAAGGGGCAGGCTGGTGACTCGGGCGGTGGTGACGGGAATCGGCATCGCGTCGCCGAACGGGCTGGGGCCGACCGCGTACTGGCGGGCGACCCTGCACGGGGAAGCGGCGATCAAGCCGATCACCCGGTTCGACAGTGCCAACTACTGGGCGAAGATCGCCGGTGAGGTGCCGGGCTTCGAGGCGGGCCGGCACCTGCAGGGCCGGCTGCTGCCGCAGACGGACCACATGACGCGGTTGACGCTGGTCGGCACGGACTGGGCGTTGCGCGGCGCGGGTGTGCAGCCCAACGACATCCCGGACACCGACATCGCGGTGATCACCGCGGCGACGGCGGGCGGGTACGAGTTCGGTCAGCGCGAGCTGCAGAAGCTGTGGCACCAGGGCCCCGAGTACGTCTCGGCGTACCAGTCGTTCGCGTGGTTCTACGCGGTCAACACGGGCCAGATCTCCATCCGCCACGGCACGCGCGGTCCCGGCGCGGTCGTCGTGTCCGAGCAGGCCGGTGGCATCGACTCCATCGGGCACGCCCGGCGCCAGCTGCGCAAGGGTGTCCAGCTGGCGTTGACCGGCGGCATGGACTCGTCGCTGTGCCCGTGGGCGTGGGTGGCGCACCAGGCGTCGGGTCGCCTGTCCCGCAGCAACAACCCGAAGCGCGCCTACCTGCCGTTCGACCGCGACGCCTCCGGGTACGTCGCGGGTGAGGGCGGCGCGATCATGGTGCTGGAGACGCCGGAGTCGGCGGCCGGGCGTCCCGGCACCAGGATCTACGGCGAGATCGTCGGGTACGCCTCGACGTTCGACTCGCGGATGCCCTCGCGGGAGCCGGGGCTGAAGCGGGCGGCGGAGCTCGCGTTGCGCGACGCCGGCATGGACGCCTCGGAGATCGACGTCGTCTTCGCCGACGCGGCGGGCATTCCCGAGCTCGACAAGGCCGAGGCCGAAGCGATCAAGGGCATCTTCGGGCCGTTCGGCGTGCCGGTCACGGCGCCGAAGACCATGACCGGCCGCCTGTTCGCCGGTGGCGGGTCGCTGGACGTGGCGTCGGCGATCCTCTCCATCTACTGGAGCGCGATCCCGCCGACCGTCAACGTCGAGAACCCCGTGCCGGAGTACGAGATCGACCTCGTGATGAACGAGGCGCGGCACGGCAAGGTGAAGGCCGCCCTGGTGCTCGGGCGCGGCAAGGGCGGGTTCAACTCCGCCATGGTGGTTCGCGAGTACAGGTGATGTCACCCGCACAGGGGTCGTGAGGAGAGTTCCTCGCGGCCCCTGTCGCTTTTCTGGAGGCTTCTTGTGGATGTGGCACTCATGTTTCCCGGCCAGGGGTCGCAGTACCCGCGGATGGCAGCGTCCCTGTACGGCGTGGAGCCCGTGTTCACCTCGGTGGTGGACGAGGTGTTCGAGCTGTTCGGCGAGGTCGGTTCCGTCGCCTGCGAGGACTGGCTGGCCGGAGCGGACATCGATCACGTGTCGCGCGCGCAGCCGTTGCTGTTCGCCGTCGACTACGCGTTGGGGCGTATGGCCCTGTCGTGGGGAGTCGAGCCCGTCGCGTTGATCGGGCACTCGGCCGGTGAGGTCGTCGCGGCGACCCTGGCGGATGTCTTCTCGTTGCCGGACGCGGTGTCGCTGGTGCGGGACCGGGTGGTGTCGGCCGTGTCGATCCCGTCCGGCGGGATGCTGGCGGTGGCGGGGTCCGAGGCCGAGCTGATGCCCTACCTGACCGGCGACGTGGCGATCGCGGCGGTGAACTCCGCCCGGCAGACGATGCTGGCCGGGCCGGACGAGCCGCTCGCGGCGGTGCGCGCCCGGTTGGAGGCGGACGAGTTCGTCGTGGTGACCGTGCCCGCCACCACGCCGTTCCACAGCCCGGCGATGCAGCCTGCCGTGGACGAGGCGCTGGCGGCGTGGAACGTCTCGCCGCGCGCGCCCCGGATCCCGGTGTACTCGGGCTACACGGGCACGTTGATGACCGAGCACGACGCGTTGTCCCCGCGGTTCTGGACGCGGCAGCTGACCGACGCCGTCTACTTCGGACCGGCGCTGAACGACCTGCTGGCGATGTACGACGTGCTGCTGGTGGAAGCGGGGCCGGGGCAGACGCTGACGTCGTTCGCGCGCCGCACCAAGGCCGTGCGGCACGGTGCATCCCAGGTGCTGTCGTTGCTGGACGCGTCGGATTCCGTCGAGGCTGCTCGCTCCCGGCTGGTGTAGCGCGTATAAAGGGCCGCCCTCGCGGTGAGGGCGGCCCTTGGACCTCTAGTCGATGCCGCGAATGATGTGGTCCTCGTTCTCGGGTGGCGGTATTTCGTTGTCGTCCATGCTTTTCACGGTAGGTTCGGTGATTCAGCTCTCACTTGAACGCTGGTCGTCGAGGAGAGCGACGGCCCTGGTCCAGCCCGCACCGGCGCCCTTGATCTTGACCGGGAACGCGACGACGGTGAACCCGAAGTCCGGCAACGCCTCCAGGTTGCTCAGCCGCTCGATCTGGCAGTACTCGCGGTCGCGGCCGGCGAAGTGCGCGGGCCACAGCACGCCCTGGTCCCCGGTCGCCAGGTAGCGCTTGACGATGTCCGGGAACGGCGCGTCGAGGCTGAACGCGTCGGTGGCGATCACCTTGACCCCCAAGTCCAGCAACAGGTTCGTCGCGGGACCGTCGAGTCCGGTGTAGTCGGTGAAGTAGGTCTGGGTGCCCGCGTGCTGCGCGGCGCCGGTGTCGAGGATGACGATGTCCATCGGCTTCGGCGTGTACCCGATGCGGGCGAACTCCTTTTCGAGGACTTCCGGACCGATGACGCCGGTGCCGTGGCCGCGGACGTCGAGCTTCACACCTGGGTTGTGGAACCACTCCAGCGGCATCTCGTCGATGTGGCGCGGGATTCCGTTGCCGTACGTGGTCTTCGAGCCGTAGTGGGACGGCGCGTCGACGTGCGTGCCGGTGTGGGAGGTGAGGCTGATCCGGTCCAGCGTCAGGAACTCCGAGTCCCGCAGCACGGACACGTCGAACTCGATGCCCAGCCGTTGTCTGAGCTGCTCGGCCATGTGCTCGGCACCCTGTGCGGCCGTGAGCACCTCGTGCGTCACCGGGTCCGCTTCGTACGCGGATGCGTCAATGTGGGAAGACAGATCGATGATGCGCATGGTTGTGAGCTTGGCGGGCGTTCCTTGAGCACGTCTCAAGACGCGGTGTGCATGGTTCTCCCCAGCTGACACCGCTTCTGGAGGGGCCATGATCACCTTCGTCAACCGCTTCACGCTCACCGGTGACCCCGAGGAGTTCGAGAAGGCCTTCGACGAGACGGCGGCGTTCCTGCGCGCGCAGCCCGGCCTGATCAAGTACACGCTCTCCCGCCAGCTCGACGACCCGGCCTCGTACGTGAACATCGCGTTGTGGGAGAGCGCGGACGCGTTGCGCGCCGCTCTCGCGCACCCGGACTTCGGCGCCCACGCCAAGGCGATGCGCGGCCTGGCCGAGTCGCACGGCGCGATCTTCAGCCCGCGCCTGTCCTTTGAAGCCTGATGGCCCCGCTGGAGGGCTTGAAGGTCGTCGAGTTCGGCGGCATCGGTCCCGGTCCGCACGGCGCGATGCTGCTCGCGGACCTCGGCGCGGAGGTCGTGCGCGTCGAGCGTCCGTCCGGCGGGCTGTCCGTGGTGCCGGACGCCTCCCGCGACTTCCTGTTGCGCGGCAGGAGTTCGGTGTCGGCGGACCTGAAGTCCGCTGCCGGGCGTGCTTCGGTGCTGTCGCTGATCTCCAGCGCCGACGTGGTGATCGAGGGCTTCCGCCCCGGTGTGCTGGAACGGCTGGGGCTCGGGCCGTCCGACTGCCTCGCGGTCAATCCCGGGCTGGTCTACGCGCGGATGACCGGGTGGGGCCAGACCGGCCCGCTGGCCGACCGGGCCGGGCACGACATCAACTACCTGGCGCTGACGGGGGTGCTGCACGCGGTCGGCAAGCCGCCGCTGAACCTGGTCGGCGACTTCGGCGGTGGTTCGCTGTACCTGGTCCTCGGTGTGCTGGCCGCGTTGTGGGAACGGCGGCGCACCGGGCGCGGACAGGTGGTCGACGCGGCGATCGTCGACGGTGTGGCGTCCCTGGCGCAGATGATCTGGTCGATGAAGGCGCAGTCGGTGTGGGAGGACGCGCCGGACTCGAACCTGCTGGACGGCGGATGCCCGTTCTACGCGCTCTACGAGTGCGCTGACGGTCGCTCCGTCGCCGTGGGTTCGTTGGAACCGCAGTTCTACGCGTTGTTGTTGTCCGGTTTGGGATTGTCCGCGGACGAGCTTCCGTCTCAACTGGACCGTGACGGCTGGCCGCTGCTGCGCAAGACGTTCGCCGAGGTGTTCCTCACCAGGACCCGAGACGAGTGGTCGGACGTGTTCGCGTCGTCCGATGCGTGCGTGACACCCGTGCTGACGTTGGCGGAAGCGGCCTCGCACCCGCATCTCGTCGCGCGCGGGGTATTCACCGCCGAAGGCGCCGCCGCCCCTGCGCCGCGCTTTTCCGTTGAGTAGATTGCTTTTCGTGGAACTGCGAATCTTCACCGAGCCCCAGCAGGGGGCGAGCTACGACGACCTGCTCCGGGTGGCCAGGACCGCGGAGGACGCCGGGTACGGCGCCTTCTTCCGCTCCGACCACTACCTCAAGATGGGATCGGTCGACGGTCTGCCCGGCCCGACGGACCCGTGGATCACCTTCGCGGGCCTCGCTCGCGACACCAGCACGATCCGCCTGGGCACGCTGATGACCGCCGCGACGTTCCGCTACCCCGGACCGCTCGCCATCAGCGTCGCCCAGGTCGACCAGATGTCCGGCGGCCGGGTCGAGTTCGGCATCGGCGCCGGCTGGTACGAGGCCGAGCACACGGCGTACGGCATCGAGTTCCCGCCGCTCAGCGTCCGCTTCGAGCGGTACGAGGAGCAGCTCGCCGTCATCACCGGCCTCTGGGAGACGCCGCTCGGCGGCACGTTCTCGTTCGAGGGCAAGCACTACGCGGTGACGGACTCCCCGGCGCTGCCGAAGCCGGCCCAGGACCGCATCCCGGTGCTGATCGGCGGCATGGGCGCACGCCGGACCCCGGCGCTGGCCGCGTCCTACGCCACCGAGTTCAACCTGCCGTTCGTCGGCATCGACGCCGCGGTCGAGCAGTACGCCCGCGTCGACGCCGCGTGCGCCGAGATCGGCCGCGACCCGCGCGAGATCACCCGCTCGGTCGCTCTGGTCGCGTGCGTCGGCCGCACCGACGCCGACGTCGCCCGCCGTGCCGCCGCGATCGGCCGCGAGGTCGGCGAGCTCAAGCAGAACGGCCTCTGCGGCACCCCGTCCGAGGTCGTCGAGCGCATCGGCCAGTGGCGCGAGGCGACCGGCGTCCAGCGCGTCTACCTGCAGATGCTGGACCTGTCCGACCTCGACCACCTCACCGAGATCGCCGCGGACGTCGCCCCGCAACTGGACTGATATATCGCATGTCGGATATCAGGCGAGCGCTCCGCGAAGCCACCGCCGGTAGCGCACTCCAGGTGAGCTGATACATCGGATATGGGATATCGGGTGCTTGGTGAGCAGCCGCCGGCTCGGGCATCGCGAAGCGTCGCCGATGTCGGGAGCCGACCGGATTGGTATATCGGATATCAGGCGAGCGCCTGGCGAACAGCCGCCGGCATCGGCATCGCGTAGTTCGCGAAGCGTCGCCGATATCCGATATATCGCAGCTGCAGTCCGGGGTCGTCGAGGTAGCGGCGTTCCAGCCCGTCCTCGCCGAGCACCAGCTTCAACCCGCGTCCGAGCATCGACGGCGAGTCGAGCGCGAACCGGTCGCGCAACACGTCGGCTGCCGCGTGGTCACCGAACTCCAGCGCCGCCCGCCGCACGGCCTCGACCGGCACCATCAGCTCCGGCTCGTCGGCGCGGACACCGTCGCGATACAAGATCCCCAACGCGCTGAGCGCCTTCTGGTGCGCGCCGCCGTCGAGGCCGAGGTGGTACTGCTCCCAGTCGCCGACCCGGATCTCCCCGGCCCACGCACGCACGGGCGCGGCCACCGCCACCGGCCCGGACGCGGAAGCGTTTCGTGTCAGTCCTGATGTCGCGAGCGCCGTGACACCGGCAGCCGTGAACAACTGGCGTCGAGAAAGTCTCACGACGCACCCTCCTCCGCGAACCCGCGATCCCCGCGCGGGGCTACGGAATGCTAGCGAAGGTGATTCCCGGTGCGACGGGGCCAGTTCGGGCCAAAGTGCGGTCCGTCAGGGGGAGCGTGCCGTCCAGGGCCGCGAGCACGGAAGCACGGGCCATCGGCAGCACCTCGGCCACCGTGACGTCCCGGCCGAGCTCGTGCGAGAGCGAAGCGACGCCCGCATCCTTGATGCCGCACGGGATGATGTCGCCGAACGCGTCGAGGCTCGCGTTGCAGTTGATCTCGAAGCCGTGCATGGTGACGCCGCGCTGCACGCGGATGCCGATCGCGGCGACCTTGCGCTCGGGGCCGCGGTCGTCGGCGGGCAGCCACACGCCGCTGCGGCCCTCGACCCGGCCGGTGTGCACGCCGAGCCGGTCGCAGACGTCGATCAGACCCTGTTCGATGCGCCGCACGTACTGAACGACGTCCATCGGCTCGGTCAGTCCGACGATCGGGTAGCCGACCAGCTGGCCGGGGCCGTGCCAGGTGATCTTGCCGCCGCGGTCGACGTCGATGACCGGGGTGCCGCCGCCGCGCGGGCGTTCCTCGTCGAGGGTGCGCCGCCCGCACGTGTACACGGGCGGGTGTTCGAGCAGCAGCAGCGTGTCCGGGCCGGTGCCGTTGGCGCGCTCTTCCGCGATCTCCTTCTGGAGGTCCCACGCCGCCATGTAGTCGATGAGCCCCAGCTCACGGACGACGACGGGGTCTGACGAGGTGCGGCACGAGTTCACGACCCGACGTTACCAACCCCAGCGCCAGTGCGGCCAAGAGCCCGACACCCGTCACGCCCAGCACCGCGCCGATGACGTCGGTGACCCAGTGCATCTCCAGGACGACCCTGGCGAACCCGCACACGAGCACCGCGAGCGCCGCCCACAACACGCCGCGCTTCAGCAGCACGACCAGCGTGAAGCCGACCGACGCGACCGCCACCGTGTGTCCGCTCGGATAACTCGGCAGATGGTGTTCGACGGGCCGCACCCGGTCGAACAACCACCGCGTCAGCACCGTCGCGCAACACAACGCGTGCAACGCCAACGCTTTCCACAAACGCACGTCACGCCGTCGCCACGCCAGCGCGAACAGCACCGCCGCGAACGCCCACCCGAGCGTCGGTCCGAGCACCAGGCTGACCGCGAACGCCGCCGCCCGCAGCCACTCCGGGCGCGGCAGCTCGTTCTGCACCCACACGTCGAGGCCGGTGACCTCGGGCATTCCCAGCAACACCCACGAGATCACCAAGACGGCCGCGACAGCACGAGTCATGCGACCGCCGCGTTCAACGCCGCCGGAAGAGCCGGATGCATGAAGTGGAAGCCGTGGCTCTCCAGCACCTTCGGCGTCAGACCCGGTCCGCTCAGCAGCAGCTCCTCGGCCATCTCACCACCGAGCAGCGCCTTCAACGCGAACGCCGGCACCGTCCACGGCGTCGGCCGGTTCAGCGCCGTCCCGACCGCTCGGGTGAACTCGGCGTTCGTCACCGGCGTCGGCCCGGCGACGTTCACCGGCCCCTTTATGTCGTCGTGCTCGACGACGAACCGGTACGCCGACACGACGTCGTCGAGCGACACCCACGGGAAGAACTGCTCGCCGGTGCCGAGCTTGCCGCCCAGGAAGAACTGGAAGACGGGCTTCAACCGGCCGAACACACCGCCCGAAGGCGAGATGACGACGGCGGTGCGCATCAGCACCACGCGCACGCCGGCCTTCTGCGCCACGGACGTCGCCGCCTCCCAATCCTGGGTCAGCCGCGACATGAACGTGTACCCGCCCGGCGCGTCCTCGTCCGCGAGCCGCGACCCGGTGTCGCCGTAGAAGTGGGCGCCCGACGAGTTCACCAGCACCGGCACGCCGTGCTCGACGACCGCCGCCGACAGCACCTCGGCCGGCACGATCCGGCTGTCGTGCAGGACCTGCTTGCGCGCGTCGTCCCACCGCTTGTCGCCGATGCCCGCGCCGCACAGGTTGATGACGCCGTCGACGCCGTCGAACGTGCCGTCGTCGATGCGCCCGGCGTACGGGTCCCACCCGCGTTCGTCCGGCGCGGCGGCTTTGCGGCGCACCAGCCGCAGCACCTCGTGCCCGGCCGCACGCATCGACGCCACCAGACTCGTTCCGATCAGCCCCGACGATCCCGCGATGACAACCCGCATGCCTGAATCGTTCCGCACTCAACCACCTCGTGCACAGCCACACGTCGCGCACCGGGACCCGGATGTGCTGAAGGCCACCCCGGCGAACCGGGGCGGCCTTCAGGTGAAATCCAATATATCGGATATCAATGCAGGTCCAGGGGCGAAGTTACAGGCCGAGGTCGGCCTCGAACGCGCCCTCCTCCAGACGGTTCTTGACCGTCGTGAGGAAGCGGCCCGCGTCGGCACCGTCGACCAGGCGGTGGTCGTAGGTGAGCGCGAGGTACATCATCGAGCGGATCGCGATGGTGTCGTCGCCGTTCTCGTCGGTGATGACGACCGGACGCTTCTTGACGACGCCGACGCCCAGGATGCCGACCTGCGGCTGCTGGATGATCGGGGTGTCGAAGAGCGCGCCGTTGCTGCCCAGGTTGGTCAGCGAGAACGTGCCACCGGTGAGCTCGTCCGGCGTGAGCTTGTTCGAACGGGCGCGCGCGGCCAGGTCACCGATCTTGTGGGCGATGCCCGACAGGTTCAGGTCACCGGCGTTGTGGATCACGGCGTTGAGCAGGCCGCGCTCCGTGTCGATCGCCAGACCGAGGTGCTCGGCACCGTGGTAGGTGACCTCCTTGCGCTCCTCGTCGATCGACGCGTTGAGCACCGGGTGGGCCTTGAGAGCCTCGATGGCGGCCTTGGCGAAGAACGGCAGGAACGTGAGCTTCGCGCCCTCACGTGCCTCGAACGCCTTCTTCGCCTGGTTGCGCAGCCGGGCGATCTTGGTCACGTCGACCTCGAACACCTGGGTGAGCTGGGCCGACATCTGCAGCGACTCACGCGTGCGCTGCGCGACGATCTGGCGCAGGCGCGGGAGCTTCTGCACGGTGCCGCGCTTGCCCGAGCTGTCGACCGCCGGGGCGGTCGCGGTCCGGGCGGCGGGGGCGGTCGGAGCAGCGGCGGCGGGCGCGGGAGCCGGGGCCTTCTTGGCCTCGACCGCGGCCAGCACGTCCTGCTTGCGGATGCGGCCGCCGACGCCGGTGCCCTTCAGCGAACCCAGGTCGATGCCGTTCTCCGACGCGAGCTTGCGCACGAGCGGAGTGACGTACGGCGTGCCGTTCGCGTCGTCGGAAGAAGACGCGGCGGGCGCGGCCTGCGGAGCCTGAGCGGCGGGGGCCGGAGCCGGTGCCGGAGCGGCCTGCGGAGCCGGGGCGGGCGCGGGGGCCGGTGCCGGAGCAGCCTGCTGGGGAGCGGGCGCCGGGGCCGGGGCGGGAGCGGCGGCCGGAGCCGGGCTGCCCGAACCGATGACGGCGAGCTTGCCGCCGACCTCGACGGTCTCGTCCTCACCGGCGCTGATCTCCAGCAGCGTGCCCGCGACCGGCGACGGGATCTCGGTGTCGACCTTGTCGGTCGAGACCTCGAGCAGCGGCTCGTCGACCTCGACGCTGTCGCCGACCTGCTTCAGCCAGCGGGTGACGGTGCCCTCGGTCACGGACTCGCCGAGCGCGGGCATCGTGACGTCGGTGCCCTGCGCCGAACCACCGGACTGGGCCGGAGCCGGTGCCGGGGCGGCTTCCTGGACGGCCTCGGCCGGAGCGGCGGTCGGCTGCGTCTGCTGGGGTGCCTCCTGGGCGGGGGCGGGCGTGGATGCCGGAGCGGCGTCACCGTCACCGATGACGGCGAGCTCGCCGCCGACCTCGACGGTGTCGTCCTCCTGCGCGACGATCTTCTGCAGGACGCCCGCCGCGGGGGAGGGGATCTCGGTGTCGACCTTGTCGGTGGACACCTCGAGCAACGGCTCGTCCACCTCCACCCGGTCGCCTTCCTGCTTCAACCACCGGGTGACCGTGCCCTCGGTGACGCTCTCACCGAGTGCGGGCATCTGGACGGAGAAGGCCATTGTTCGCTGACTCCTCGTGCTCTCGTGTGGCTGACTTGGATGGGGAACGGTCAGCCGTGCACGTGCAGCGGCTTGCCGGCCAGGGCGAGGAAGGCCTCGCCGAGGGCTTCAGTCTGGGTCGGGTGGGCGTGGATCAGGGGAGCCACGTCCTCCGGGTAAGCCTCCCAGCTGTAGATCAGCTGGGCCTCACCGATGAGTTCGCCGACGCGCTCGCCGACCATGGTGACGCCGACGACGGGGCCGTCGGGAGCCTTGATCAGCTTCACGCCACCGGCGGTCTTGAGGATCTGGCTCTTGCCGTTGCCCGCGAGGTCGTAGACGAACACCTCTGCGGAACCGTACTTCTCCTTCGCGGCGGCCTCGGAGAGACCGACGGAGGCGACCTCGGGCTTGCAGTAGGTGACGCGCGGGATGCCCGCCTCGTCGATCACCTTCGGGTTCTGGCCGGCGATCTCCTCGGCCACGAAGATGCCCTGCTGGAAACCGCGGTGCGCGAGCTGCAGGCCCGGCACGATGTCGCCGACGGCGTAGACGTTCGGCAGGTTCGTGCGCAGGCGCTCGTCGGTGATGACGAACCCGCGGTCGATCGTGATGCCTGCCTCCTCGTAGCCGTGGCCCGCGCTGTTGGGGCCGCGGCCGACCGCGACCAGCAGCAGGTCGGCGTCGAGGACGTCGCCGTTCTCCAGCGTGACGGACACACCGGAGTCGGACTGCGTGGCACCGGTGAACTTCACCCCGGTCTTGAACTTGATGCCGCGCTTGCGGAACGCGCGCTCCAGTTGCTTGGACGCGTACTCGTCCTCGGCCGGCACCAGGCGGGGCAGGGCCTCGACGATCGTCACGTCCGAGCCGAACGACTTCCACACGCTCGCGAACTCCACGCCGATGACACCGCCGCCCAGCACGACGACCTTCTCCGGGATGAAGTCCAGGTTGAGCGCCTGGTCGCTGGTGATGACGCGGCCGCCGATCTCCAGACCGGGCAGGCTGCGGGCGTACGAGCCCGTCGCGAGCACCACGTTCTTGCCGACGTAGCGCTGGCCGTTCACGACGACGGTGTTCGGGCCGACGAACGTGCCCGCGCCCTCGACCAGGGTGACCTTGTTGGCCTTCGCGAGTCCCTGCAGACCCTTGTAGAGCCGCGAGATCACGCCGTCCTTGTACGAGTTCACGCCGGCGATGTCGATGCCCTCGAGCGAGCTCTTCACGCCGAACTGGTCGCCTTCACGGGCGTTGTCCGCGACCTCTGCCGAGTGCAGCAGCGCCTTGGTCGGGATGCAGCCGCGGTGCAGGCACGTGCCACCCAGCTTGTCCTTCTCGACCAGGACGACGGACAGGCCGAGCTCAGCCGCGCGGAACGCGCAGGCGTAGCCCCCCGAACCACCGCCGAGGATCACGAGGTCGGCGTTGGTGGCCGAATCCAGTTCCGGCGAAGTCACTTCGGATCTCCTCGGGATTACTTACTACGCGCGGGTGCGCGCGAGGTACGCGGCCATCTTGTCACTAGTTGCCGGAGCATGGTGATCCGGCATGGGACACCACGCCCTGTTCTGATCATTCACCTACTCATGACGCCCGCACCTGGCACCATGGTGGAGGGAATCCGTGGAGGTGCTCGATGGGGCTGTTCGATCGTTTTCGCAGGAAGTCGCGTCCCGGCATGCTCCGGACCGCCTCCAATCAGGACACGAGCCATCTGGCGCAGTGGGCCGCGAGCCGGCACGGCGTCGAGGCCTATGTGGAGCCCAGGACCACGGTGACCGAAACCACTGTGGTGCTGGTCGCTCACGACGGCGAGTGGACCCGCCGCCGCGTCGCCTCCCCGGACGCCGCGCGCACGTTCGCCCGCAAGCTCGGCATGCCGATCTACGACGCCGCCATCGTCGGCTACCCGAAGCGCATGCGCGACTACACCTCGCGCAAAAAGGCCGCGGGCGACCGCTAAGCCTTCACCGAAGGCTCGTGGCGGACCGGAAAATTGACGCTGGCCGCGATGAAGCACATCGAGTGCGCCTTCTCGTGCAACGCCTGCGCGGTCTCCCGAGTCCGCGGATCGGCGACCGTCACCACGGGGTTGAGGACCACCTCGGTGAACCGCCCGGACCCGTCCGGGTGCTCGGCCATCGTCCCGGTCGCGTGATCGCGGTAGTCGGTGACGACCACCCCGTTGACCGAGGCCAGGTGCAGGTACCAGAGCATGTGGCACTGCGACAGCGACGCGACGAGCAGCTCCTCGGGGTTGTACCGGCTCCGGTCGCCGCGGAACGACGGATCGGACGACCCGGGAATCGTCTCCTTGCCCTCGGCGCGAACCTCGTGCGCGCGTTCGTAGGCCTTGTACCCGGACGTCCCGCTCCCGGTGTTCCCGGTCCAGACGACGTCGACCTCGTACCGATGCGTCCCCATGCGGAAATACTCCTCTCGCCGGACCCGTCGTCCTAGCCCTGCGGGTCACGCGCCTGCGCGATCGACAGCGACACCTGCTCCCGCTCGTGATCGACGTGCACCACCAGGGCCCGCACCCGCTGGCCGACCGACAGCACCTCACTCGGATGCGTCACCGGCGGCCAGGCGACCTCCGGAATCCGGACCAGCCCGGACGGTCCGGGACCGGGCTCCCCGTCGAGGTGGACGAACGCCCCGAAGTTGCGGATCGAGCCGACGGTCACCTCCACGACCGCCCCCTTGCCGATCCCCGTGAGGAACCGGTTCACCACCGGCACCCGGCTCGCCAGCACCCGCCGCCGAACCAGGTCGACCTCGGCGATCTCGACCGCCATCCCATCGCCTTCGCGCACCTCACCCCGCAGCTCGGCGCGCGGCACCAGCGCCTCGGCACCGTCGGCCACCCGCACGAACACCCCGAGCTCCTCGAAGATCTTCGTGACCGGCCCGCGCACCACCTCGCCGACCCGACCGGCCATCGGCACGAACGGGTCGGGCTGCAACGCCTTGAGCGACACGGACACCTGCCCGCGCTGCTCGTCGACGTCGAGCACCTCACCCCGCACGCGGTCACCCGTGGCGATCACCTCACTCAACTCGTCGAAATGCCGCCAGCTGATCTCGGGAACCCGCACGAACCCGATCGGCACCTCCGAATCCGGTTCCCCGTCGAGATGAACGAACACCCCGAAGTCGTGCACCGCCCCCACGGTCCCGCTCACCACAGAACCTTCGCGCAACCCCTTCAAAAATTCCCGAACGGCGTCCGTCACCCCGCCAGTCAACCTCGTCACCGGCCTCGCCGACACCGATATATCAGTTCCGGCCGCCGCTGTACCGCACTGAACTGCGTCTTTGCAACGACTCGTTTGACTTGGACCGCAAACGAGTCGTTGCAAAGACGGGCGGGCGAGGCGCCGGACAGCGCCGTGAAGGACCCACCGGAAATGGAACGGGCGGAGTCCCCGAAAGGAACTCCGCCCGCGTGGAAGAAAAGAATCAGCCGTTGGCCGCGATGTCCGCGAGCACGGCCGCGATGGTTCGCACCGGAACGCCGGTGCCGCCCTTCGACGTGTATCCGTACGCGCCACCGGTGTGGTACGCCGGGCCGGCGATGTCGATGTGCGCCCACTGCACGCCCTCGGCCACGAACTCGCGCAGGAACAACCCGGCCGCGAGCATGCCGCCCCACCGGTGCCCGGTCACGTTGGCCAGGTCGGCGAGCCGGGAATCGAGGTCCGCGCGCAGCTCCTCGGGCAGCGGCATCGGCCACGCCGACTCGCCGACCGCGGTGCCGATGGCCGCCACGCGGTCGCGGAACTCGTCGGAGCCCATGACACCCGAGGTGCGCTTGCCCAGGGCCACGACCTGCGCGCCGGTCAGGGTCGCGGTCTCGATGAGGTAGTCGGGACCGTCCTCGCACGCGCGCACGATGGCGTCGGACAGGATCAGCCGGCCCTCGGCGTCGGTGTTGAGCACCTCGACGGTCTTGCCGCCGTACATGGTCAGCACGTCGCCGGGGCGGTAGGCGTCCCCGGACGGCATGTTCTCCGCCATCGGGATCGACGCGATGATTTCCAGCGGGTACTTGAGCTTCGCGGCGAGCACCATGGTCGCGACGATCGCGGCGGCGCCGGACATGTCGGAGGTCATCTCGTCCATGCCCGCGGCCGGCTTGATCGAGATGCCGCCGGTGTCGAACGTGATGCCCTTGCCGACGAGCGCGACCTTCTTGACCGCCTTGGCGCCCTTGTAGGAGATGCGCACGAGCCGCGGCTGGCGCGACGAACCGCCGCCGACGCCCAGGATGCCGCCGAAGCCCTGCTTCTTCAGCGCCTTCTCGTCGAGCACCTCGACGTCGAGGCCGGCGGCGGTGGCGAGCTTGGCGGCGCGGTCGGCGAACGAGCCGGGGTAGAGGTCGTTCGGCGGCGTGTTCACGAAGTCACGGGCGATGGCGACGGCCTCGGCGATCGCGACGGCGGCCTTCAGCGCGGCCTTGTTCTCCTTGGAACCGGCGGCGTGCAGGTCGACCTTCGCGACCGGGCCCTCGCCCTTGTCGGACTTGTACTCGGTGAACGCGTAGGCACCCAGCAGCGTGCCCTCGGCGGCGGCCGCGACGTGCAGCGAGGCCAGCGTGTTCACCGCGCGCTTCTTGCCGGCCAGCGCACGGGCGGCGACACCGGACGCGCGGCGCACCTGCTCCTCACCGGCGGCCTTGCCGAGCCCGACGGCCAGCACGAGCGGGGCGGCGATCTTGCCGAACGTCGGCACCTTCACCAGCTCGTCGGCCTTGCCGGTCGCGCGCAGCGTGCCCAGCACGTCGAGCAGCGCGCCGTCGAACGCGGCGCTGACAGCTTCGGCACCGGGGGCGAGCTCCAGACCGTCCGCACCCTGCAGGGTGCCCACGACGACTGCGTCCGCGGCGGTGGTGCTCAGGTCACCTTCGGTGAGGGCCAGCTTCGGGGCTGTCACGTGCTGCTCCAGGGTTGTGCGTGGTAGGGGTGCTCGGAATCGTGACCTATGCTAAAGGTCCACCTGCGCACCAATGCCGAGGCCCGCCACGTTCGGCGGCAATCAGTGACGTTGACAGTTGCGCACAGTGGCGATTCGCCCATTTCGCGCATCAGCCGACCGGGTGGTTACGGCCGGATGCCGCATCTGCGAATGTGTACCGGTGACCCACACGCCTCGCGAGATCGTTGTCACGGTCGCGCTCGGTCTCCCCGCGGTGCTCGGTGCGGGGGTCTTCGCCGGATTCGCTCCTGCCGCAGGCCTTGCGGGCTGGTGGCTGCTCCCGGCACTGGCCATCTCCGCGGGCGCCGCCCTGTGCTCGGCCTTCTCGACCGCTGACCAGTCCCGCGCCTATCCGGACGTCGGCGGCGGTTACGGCTACGTGCGCGCGCAGCTCGGCGTGTGGCCCGCACGAATGACAGCGAGCGTCCACCTGCTCGGCCGGTGCGCGATGGCGGCGGCGGTGGCGTTGATGTTCGGCGCGTATGTCGTGCCGGACCGGCCGGTGATCGGTGCTCTCGTCCTGCTGGCGGGCACGGCGCTGCTCGGCCTGGCCGGATTCCATTTCGACACGGGCGTCAGCGTGTTCGTGTCCCTTGTGGTCCTCGGCGCACTGGCACTGGTGGTCGCGTCGACCTTCTCGATCGCGCCCGTGCCGTCGGCGGGGGAGACGGGCTCGGTCAACGAGCTCGTCGGCGTCGCGGGCCTGATGTTCATGGCGTTCACCGGGTTCGAACGCATCACCGCGCCCCATCGCGGTGAGCGGACCCACTCGCCGGCTGTGTTGAAGATCGCGATTCCAGTCCTCATCGGACTGTCCTTCCTGGTCTGCCTGGCCGTGGGAACCGGTGTGCTCCGTCAACTCGGCAGCGCGCGCCTCGCGTTGTCACCGGCGCCGCTGCGGGACGCGCTCACCGCGGCAGACGCCTCCGCGCTGGTGCCGCTCGTGCAGATCGCGGCAGCGGTCGCCGGTGTGACCGCACTGCACTTCGTCCTACTGTCCGCTCACCGCACGCTGACCGGACTCGCCGAGGACGGCGACCTGCCGACGCGTCTCAAGCCGAGCGTGCTCACGCTCGCCGTGGTCGCGGGTTCCGCTCTCGCGATCGCCTTCATGCCGATGGCGACCGCACTGGGTGTGGCCGCGTGCGCGACGTTGTTCTACTACGCCTTCACGAACGCGTCGGCTCGGTTGTTGTTGCAGAACGACCGCACGTGGCCGATGCGTACGGCCTGTCTCGGCCTCGGGCTCTCGGTGCTGCTCGCGATGAGCCTGCCGATCCCCGCCCTGCTGATCTCGCTCGCGGGACTGGGCGCCGGCACGGGCCTCATCGGACTCACTGCGTCCCTGAGGGGGTCCCGGAGAGAGTCACTGAAAGGAAAACGAGCAGAGTCACGCCAACGCACATCGCAAGCCCGATGATGCGACCGTTGGTGGGCTCGCTGCCCTTCGTGAACGCCCGGTAGACGATCAGGAAGGTCACGGCGGCGACCACGGCACTGACCACCCCGCCGACATCGCCGAGCACCCAGCCGTCCATGAGCGTCATCCCGGTGCCCAGAACGAGCAGCGCGGCCTGCAGCACGGTGCGGACGTCCGCACCCCTCGAAGATCGTTCCCCCTCGGTCATGGCCGAGGACTTTATCGAGCCCGACTTAGTAGGACGTCCGAGTTTTGAGAAGACGATTTTCCGTATCCCGACCAGCGGGTTACCGTGCTCACATGACGAGCGAGTTGCCTTTCACCCGGACTCCCCACCCGCACCCGGCGACCCCGGAGCGCGTAGCGGAGGTACTTGCCAAGCCGGGCTTCGGGCAGCACTTCACCGACCACATGGTGACGATCCGCTGGAACCGCGAGAAGGGCTGGCACGACGCTGAAGTCGGACCCTACAGCTCTCTCTCACTAGACCCCGCGGCAATGGTGCTGCACTACGGCCAAGCGATCTTCGAAGGGCTCAAGGCCTACCGCCAGCCCGACGGGTCGATCGCGTCCTTCCGCCCTGAGGCCAACGCCGAGCGCTTCCGCGCCTCGGCCCGCCGCATGGCGATGCCCGAACTTCCCGACGAGCTCTTCCTGGAGTCGGTCCGGCAGATCCTCGCGGTCGACAGCCGCTGGGTGCCGTCGGCGGAGGAGGAGTCCCTCTACCTGCGGCCGTTCATGATCTCCACGGAGAAGGGCCTCGGCGTGCGACCCGCGTCCGAGTACCTCTACGTGCTGATCGCCTCGCCCGCCGGTTCCTACTTCGCCGGTGGCGTCCGCCCGGTGAGCGTGTGGCTCTCGACCGAGTACGTGCGCGCCGCCCCCGGTGGTACCGGCGCGGCCAAGTTCGCCGGCAACTACGCCGCGTCCCTCGTGGCGCAGGCGCAGGCCGCCGAGAAGGGATGCGACCAGGTCGTCTGGCTCGACGCAGTGGAACGCCGCTGGGTCGAGGAGATGGGCGGCATGAACCTGTTCTTCGTCTTCGGGGACAAGGTCGTCACCCCGGAGCTGACCGGCACGCTGCTGCCCGGCATCACCCGGAGCTCCTTGCTGCAGCTGGCCTCCGACCTCGGCCTGACCGTCGAGGAACGCCGGATCTCCACCGACGAGTGGGAGAAGGCCAACGCCTCCGGTGAGCTCACCGAGGTCTTCGCCTGTGGCACGGCCGCGGTCATCACGCCGGTCGGCCACGTCAAGCACGCCGGTGGCGAGTTCGACGTCGCCGACGGCGGCACCGGCTCGGTGACGATGAAGCTGCGCGAGCGCCTGACCGGCCTCCAGCACGGCCACGTCGCCGACACCCACGGCTGGATGACCAAGCTGGGTTAGGCGATCACCAGCACGGCCAGAAGCGCGATTTCGGCGGCAGCACCGAGCACATCACCGGTGATGCCGCCGAACCGCTTTCCGGTGTGCTTCACGAGCGACCACACCAGCACGGCCGCGACGACGACGGCGACGACCGCCCGCCACCCGAGCGGAACCGCGGCCGCGGCCAGTACCACCCACGTGCCGACCACCAGCATCGGATGCTGTGTGCCCGCAACGAGCGCACCGAGCCCCTCGGGCCGTGCCGCGGGCACACCCCTCATGCAGCAGATTCCGAACGCGGCCCGGCTCGTCGCGAACGCGAGCACGACGACACCCCAGTGAGCGTGGGGGAGTGCGGCGGCCTGCGCGCCCAGCGCGACGATCAGCGTGACGACCCCGAACGGCCCGGCACCGCCGTCCTTCATGACCCGAAGCGCGCGCTCCGGCGGCCCGTAGCAACCGAGCCCGTCTGCGGTGTCCGCGAGGCCGTCCAGGTGCATGCCGCGGGTGGACAACGCGACGACGCCGACGACCAGAAACCCTGCCACCAGTGCCGATATATTGGATATCGCCAGTAGCTTGAGCGCGCCCACCACGAACGCGCCCAGCAGAACGCCGACGATCGGCGTGCATGCAATGGCCCGTCCCGCCGCTTTGCGATCGACGTCGTCAACGCGCAGCGGCAGGACCGTCAGCCACGACAGCGCCAGTTTCATTTGGGCAGAGCTTCATTCCTTGTTCGTGACGCCGGCGCTCTCGAACGTCGCCATCTCCGCGAGCACCTTCACCGCCGAGATCAGCAACGGCAGCGCCGCCACGGCACCGGACCCCTCGCCGAGCCGCATCTCGAACTCCAGCAGCGGCTTCAGGTTGAGGTGCCCGAGCGCGATCGCGTGCGCGGGCTCGGCCGACTGGTGCCCGGCCACCCACCACTCGCGCGCACCCGGCGCCAGCTCCTCGGCGACGACCGCGGCGGCACCGACGACGACGCCGTCGAGCACGACCGGAGTCCGCCGGACGGCGGCCTGCGCCAGGAACCCGGCCATCGCGGCCAGGTCGGCACCACCGGCGGTGGCCAGCAACGCGATCGGGTCGCTGATCACGAGGCGGGCGCGGCGCAGCGCGTCCCGGATCGCCGCGGTCTTGCGCATCCACGCCTGGTCGTCGATGCCCGTGCCGCGCCCGACGACCGCCACCGGCTCCGAGCCGGTCAGCGACGCGATCAGCACGGCCGCCGGAGTCGTGTTGCCGATGCCCATGTCACCGGCGACGAGCACGTCGGCGCCCGCGTCGACCTCTTCGTCCGCGATGGCGCGACCGGCCGCGATCGCCTGCTCGCACTGCTCACGGGTGAGCGCGTCCTCGCGGTCGATCGAGCCCGACGAGCGGCGCACCTTGTGCGTGCTCACGGCGGCGGGGGTGTCCGAGTCGACCGCCATGTCGACGACCCGCACGGTGGCGCCCGCGACCTGCGCGAGCACGTTCACCGCGGCGCCGCCGGTGAGGAAGTTCGCGACCATCTGGCCGGTGACCTCGCTCGGGAACGCCGACACGCCCTGAGCCGTGACGCCGTGGTCGCCCGCGAACACGACGACGCGGGGCCGCACGAACGGCTTCGGCGGCACGACGCCCTGGCAGGCCGCGATCCAGTTGCCCAGCTCTTCGAGCCGGCCGAGCGAGCCGACCGGCTTGGTCAGCACCGCGTGCCTGGCTTCGGCCTCGCGCAGAACCGTCTCGTCCGGCGGTCCAACCGGCGGGAACTCGGTGCTCACCTGGTCGCTCCTTTAACGCAGTCGCAGTGGAATGCCGGCGACGAGCAGCAGCACCTCGTCGCACACCTCGGCGACGCGCGCGTTGAGCGCACCGAGGTGATCGCGGAAGAGTCTGCCTGAGCGCGTCGAGGGGACGACGCCGAGGCCGACCTCCGCCGTCACCAGCACGAGTCGCGTCCGGCACATGGCCACCGCGCCGACGAGTTCGTCGATGTCGCGCTCGACGGCCCCGAGGCCGTGCCCCTCCCAGGCGTCCGCGTCGTCCAGCGCTCCGACCAGCCACGTCGAGAGGTCGTCGACCAGGATCGGCGGGTCCTCGTAGGACGTCGCGGTGAGCAACGCGGGCAGATCCCTCGGCGCCGGCGCCTCGACCGTGTGCCAGGTGGACGGACGCCGCGCGACGTGCAGCGCGATCCGCGCGTCCCAGTCCGGGTCGTCGGGATAGCGGCGTGCGGTTGCGACGTACGTCACGGTCGCGTCGGTGAGCAGCCCCTCCGCGTGCGCCGACTTGCCTGAACGTGCTCCGCCGAGCACCAGAGTCCGAGATGACAAGAGTTAGCCTTCGTCCATGGAGTTCCGCTGGCGCTACCAGGATGCACAAGGCCGCGACGTCGCGGGCCCGGACGTGGCGTTCGCCGACCAGACCGAGGCCGAGGAGTGGTTCGGCGCCGAGTGGCGTGACCTGCTCGACGCCGGGGTCGACCAGGTCACGCTGCTGCGCTCGGAATCCGAGGTGTACGGCCCGATGAGCCTGCACCCCGTGCAATAGCTCAGCCCTGGGCGGTGAGCCTCGGGTCGTCGGTGACGACGCCGTCGAGGACGGTGTCGATCTGCTTGAGCACGTCGTCGTCGAGCGTGATGTCGATGGCTTTGACGTTCTCGAAGACCTGCTCCGGACGTGACGCGCCGATGATCGCGGACGCGACGTTCGGGTTGCGCAGCACCCACGCGACGGCGAGCTGCGCCATCGTGACGCCGGCTTCCTCGGCGATCGGCTTGAGCTGCTGCACGGCGTTCAGCACGTCGTCGCGCATCCAGCGGGAGATCATCTGCGAACCGCGCGCGTCGGCGAGGCGCGAGCCCTCCGGCACCTCGGCACCCGGCAGGTACTTGCCGGTCAGGATGCCCTGCGCGACGGGGGAGAAGACGATCTGGCTGAGCCCCTCGCGCTCGCACGCCGGAATGACCTGCGGTTCGATGACGCGCCACAGCATCGAGTACTGCGGCTGGTGCGACACGAACGGGACCTGCAGCTCACGGGCCAGCGCGGCACCGCGGGTGATCTGCTCGGCGGTCCACTCGGAGACACCGACGTAGAGGACCTTGCCCTGGCGGACGAGGTCGGCGAACGCCAGCATCGTCTCTTCCAGCGGAACGCTGTGGTCGTACCGGTGGGCCTGGTACAGGTCGACGTAGTCGGTCTGCAGGCGCTTCAGCGACGCGTTGGCCGACTCCATGATGTGCTTGCGGCCGAGCCCGCGGTCGTTGGGGCCGCCGGGACCGGTCGGCCAGTAGACCTTGGTCAGGATCTCCAACGACTCGCGCCGCTCACCCTTGAGCGCCCGGCCGAGCACCGACTCCGCGGCGGTGTTGGCGTAGACGTCGGCGGTGTCGAAGGTGGTGATCCCCGACTCGAGCGCCGCCTTCACACAGGCGTGCGCCTGCTCTTCCTCAACCTGCGAACCGTGGGTGAGCCAGTTGCCGTACGAGATCTCGCTGATGGACAGGCCGCTGCGGCCGAGTCGACGGAACTTCATACATCGGAGCTTAAACCGAAATCGTTCGTGCTGCTAATGAACTTCGGGTGCGCGCCAGACCAGTGAGTACCGCCAGAACACGTGCCTGCGGATGCGCGCGCCCGGCACGATCTCCGCGGCCGCCGCGCGGATCTCCGGCAACGTCGGAGCTGTCATCACGATCGGCATCTCGGTGTCGTGCGGCTTTCCGCCGGTGCCCTTGATCGCTTTGGCGAGCCCCACTGCGGCGTTCGCGGGCAACGTCACCAGCTCCATCGCCCGATCCGCCCGCGTCGACGTCGTGTACAGCCCGATGACGACCAGCGACCCGCCCGGCCGGACCAACCCGGCCAGCCTGCTGAGGCCCTCGCGCAACGGCAGGTGGTGCAGGCTCGCCTCGGCGGTGACGAGGTCGTACCGCCCGAGTTCGTGCGTGAGCACGTCGCCGTGAATCCAGCGCACTCTGTCGGTCGTGGCGCTCGCACGTTCGATCATGCGCGCGCTGGCGTCGATCGCGGTGACCTCGTCGGCCGGCAGCGACCGCGCCAGATCACCGAGCCCGCAGCCCACGTCGAGGGCCGAGCCGACCCGGAACGGCAACTGCCGGAGCAACCAGCGGCGGTACCACTCGTTGTGGTTCCACCGCAGCTTCTCCGGCAGCTGGAGCTTGCGCTGCTTCTCGCGCACCTACTTGATGGCCTCGCCCGGCTTGACCCGCGGCTTGGGCACGCGCAGCCTGCGCAGCTGGCTGGCGCGGATGAACGCGTACCAGCCGATCGACAGACCCTTGATCGGCTCGGTCGGGAACTTCGCCCGCACCCGCCGCGTGACGATCCGGCCGAGCACGAGACCCTCGATGATCATCGCGATCAGCATGAACGTCGTCGCCAGCGTCGCGTACCGCTGCACCGCGATTGACGGCGTCAGCAGCGCCACGAACACGAGGATCGCGAGCGGCATGAACAGGCCCATGAGGTTGCGGCGCGAGTCGACCAGATCGCGGATGTACGCCTTCACCGGACCGCGGTCGCGCGGCAGCAGGTACTTGTCCTCACCGGCCATCATGCGCTGACGACGCTCGACGGCCGCGGCACGACGCTCTTCCTTGCTCACCTTGTTGCCGCGCATGCGCTTGAACGCCTCGCGCTGCGTGCGGGGAGGCGGCGGCACCGGACCCGTGCGCCTGCCCTGCGCCTCACGCCGCTTCGGCGTCGGCCTGCCCTTGCCCGACGTGCGGGCGGACTCGGCGACCTCGGGGGCCGTCTCGGGGGCCGGGGCTTCGGTAGCGGCGGAGTTGCGGCGCAGGAACCTCACGACAACAGGGTAGGACAGCGGCTCTTCTGTACCTTTCGCGAGGTGCGCGTACTCATCGCTCCGGACTGCTTCGGCGGCACCCTGACCGCCCGCGAGGCCGCCGACGCCATCGCCACCGGCTGGCGCGAGGCCAAGCCCGACGACACCGTCACCGAACGCCCGCTGGCCGACGGCGGCCCCGGCTTCGTCGACGTCCTGCACGCCGCTCTCGGCGGTGATATCCGATATATCACCGTGACGGGTCCACTCGGGGAACCGGTCGAGGCGCGCTGGCTCAGCGTCGACATCGACGGTCAACATGTCGTGTACATCGAGTCCGCGGACGCATGTGGACTGCATCTGATCCCGGTGGAGATCCGCCCGGAGTCCTGCGAGACGGCGACAACGCGAGGCGTCGGCGAGCTGATCGCGGCAGCGGCGGGTGACAACGATGTCATCCCTGACGTCATCACCGTGGGTCTCGGCGGCTCCGGCACCACGGACGGCGGCGCCGGCATGCTCGCCGCACTTTCCGACGCGGGCGTCTCCCTGACTGATATATCGCTTGTCGCCGCGTCCGACGTCGAGAACCCGCTCCTCGGCCCGCACGGTGCCGCCCGCACGTTCGGCCCGCAGAAGGGCGCGTCCCCGGAAGCCGTCGAACGCCTCGAAGCCGAGCTCGCCGCGATGGACGTCCTCAAACCCGTATCCGACATACCGGGCGCCGGCGCGGCGGGCGGCCTGGGCGCCGCGCTGCTCTCCCTCGGCGCCACGGTGAAATCCGGCGCCGGCCTGGTGCGCGAGCTCACCGGCCTGGACGCCGCCCTCGACGACGCCGACGTCGTCGTCACCGGCGAAGGCAGCTTCGACTGGCAGTCACTGCGCGGCAAGCTCATCACCGCCGTCGCCGGCGGCGCGGCCGAACGCGGCATCCCCTGCGTCGCCATCGCCGGCCAGGTCACCGTCGGCCGCCGCGAGATGGCCGTCGCCGGCGTCCAGGAGGCCTACTCCGTCTCCGACCACGTCGGCTCCGTGCAAAAGTCGATTGCGGACGCCCGCAAAAGTCTCATTGCAACGGCGCAGCACGTGGCGCGGCAGTGGTCGCGCTGACGAGGTGCGGGCTGGTTTCGGGGTCAACTGATATATCGGTTGGCTCGCCCAGGGGTGGTCCACGTGACGTTCGACATGCGTGCGAGCTGTGGGACCATGGAAGTGGAACAAAGCGGGAGACGCCCGTGTTGTTGAAGGGCGAACCGCCCGCAAGGACCTCTTAGGAGTGCCATGACGACCGCTCAGGATGCCGCTTCGACCTCCGAGGCGCCCACCCACGGCGTGACGCTGACCGACGCCGCCTCCGTCAAGGCCAAGGCGCTGCTCGACCAGGAGGGCCGCGACGACATGCACCTGCGCATCGCCGTCCAGCCCGGTGGTTGCGCGGGTCTGCGGTACCAGCTGTTCTTCGACGAGCGCACGCTCGACGGCGACGCGTTCCGCGACTTCAACGGCATGAAGGTCGCCGTTGACCGGATGAGCGCCCCGTACGTCGAAGGCGCTGTCATCGACTTCGTGGACACGATCGAGAAGCAGGGCTTCACGATCGACAACCCGAACGCCGGCGGGTCGTGCGCCTGCGGCGACTCGTTCCACTAAGGCGAACAACGCACGAGGCCGCGTTCCCGTACTGAACGGGAACGCGGCCTCGTGCGTTGTCCGGATCAGGAAGCCGAATGTCAGACGCCGTACTCGGCCAGGCCTTCGACCTGGTGGGTGCACCGCTCGTCGACCTCCCAGGGCGCGGCCGCGCGCGGGGCGGGAAGGGGGTGCTGGGGGTGTGTCAGAGCGAAGGGGAGCTGCGCGCAGTCCTCGATCAGCTCACTCATCGTGGTCGCCTCAGGGATCGTCACGCCCCGACCGTATGACGGCGGTCTGACCTGCGGTAGCCCTACCAAACGGTAGTCTTCACAGCTGCACTCGTCCGGGTGATCAGTCACCTTGAGCAACAACGTAAGGGAGAGCCGACGTGCCGGTAGCCGTGTGCGGCAGCATCGCGACCGACCATCTGATGCACTTTCCGGGTCGATTCGCGGACCAGCTGGTCGCGGAGCGTCTCGACCGTGTCTCGCTCAGCTTCCTGGTCGACGACCTCGTAGTCCGCCGCGGCGGGATCGGCGCGAACATCGCGTTCGGCCTCGGCGTCCTGGGGGTGCGGCCGGTGCTCGTCGGCGCCGTCGGCAAGGACTTCGACGACTACCGCTCTTGGCTCGAGCGGCACGGCGTCGACACATCGGGTGTGTACGTGTCCGAGGTCGCGCACACCGCGCGGTTCGTCTGCACCACCGATGACGACATGTGCCAGATCGCCTCCTTCTACGCCGGTGCGATGGCCGAAGCCCGCAACATCGAGCTCGCGCCGATCGCGAACCGTGTCGAGGACATCGAGCTCGTCGTGATCAGCCCCGACGACCCCGCGGCGATGCTCCGGCACGCCGAGGAGTGCCGTCAGCGCGGCTACAGGTTCGCGGTCGACCCGTCGCAGCAGCTCGCCCGCATGGACGGCGAGCAGGCGCGCGCGTTCATCGAGGGCGCCGAGTACCTCTTCAGCAACGACTACGAGTGGGAACTGCTGCTGCAGAAGACCGGCTGGTCCGAGACCGACGTCCTGGCCCGCGTCGGCAAGCGGGTCACCACGCTCGGCGCGAAGGGCGTCGAGATCATCGACCGGGACGGCTTCTCGCTGCACGTCCCCGCGGTTCCCGAGGTCGCGAAGACCGACCCGACCGGCGTCGGCGACGGCTTCCGCGCGGGCTTCCTCGCTGGCATCACCGGGGGCCTGAGCATCGAACGCGCAGCTCAGCTTGGTTCGCTGATCGCGGTCGAGGTGCTGGAGACCGTGGGCACGCAGGAGTGGGTGCTGCACCGCGACGCGGCGCTCGACCGCATTCGCGGCGCGTTCGGGGACGAAGCTGCTGAGGAGATCGCTCCCGTCCTGCCATGATCGAAGAATGGGGACGTACCTGTTCGGCGGCGATGGTGAGTTGCTCGATCCGCAGTTCGAGGCGCTGAGCTCCCTGCTCGACGCGGGCACCTTCGCCCGCGTCGAGCAGCTGGGCATCGCGGACGGCTGGCGCTGCCTGGAGATCGGCGGCGGCGGGGGATCGGTGGCGAACTGGCTCGCCGACGCGGTCGCGCCGTCCGGGCACGTGACGGTCACCGACGTCGACGTCACGCGGCTCCGGGAACGCCACAACGTGACCGTGCTGGAACACGACGTGGTATCCAATATATTGCCTGGCAACGCGTTCGACCTGGTCCACGCCCGCGGGGTGCTGTTCCACCTCCCCGCCCGCGAGTCGGTCCTGCGGAAGCTGCGCGACGCGTTGCGGCCAGGCGGATGGCTCGTCCTCGACGAGTTCGACTGCCTTCCGCTCGAAGTGCTGAAGGCCGCCCCCGACGACGCGAAGCTGATCATGCGGGTGAAGAACGCGCTGCTGACGTTGCTCGAACAGGCCGGCGCGGAACTGGCGTGGGGCGCGCGCATCGAGAAGGCGCTGCTCGACACCGGCCTGAACGACGTCAGCGGCTCCCGCGAGGTGCAGGAGTGGCAGGGCGGCTCGCCGGGCTGCCGCCTGCTCGCGGCGACCGCGCGTCACGTGCGCGCGAAGCTGCCGTTGTCCGCTGATGAGTTCGACCGCTACCTGGAACTGATGGCGTCCCCGGAGACCGTCATCAGCTCGTATGCGATCTGCAGCGCGCAAGGCCGCAGGTGAAGCGAAAGGGCCCCTCCGCGGAGGGGCCCTCGTTCGTTACAGCTTGACCGGGTAGTGCGGTTCCGGCACCACCGGCTTGATGCGGTCCTCGATGAAGATGCCGTGCCAGATCATGAACACCAGCAACGCCCAGATGCGGCGGCTGTGGTCGATGATCCCGGACCGGTGCTCCTCGATGAGGCGCAGCACCGCGTGCTTGTCGAGGTACTGGTCGGTCTGCGACGAGCGCACGACGTCGACGGCCCAGTCGTGCATCTCGTCCTTGAGCCAGTGCCGGATCGGCACCGGGAAGCCCAGCTTGCGGCGGTTGAGCACGTGCGCGGGCACGATGTCGCGGATCGCCTTGCGCAGCGCGAACTTCGTCGTGTCCTTCGTGATCTTCAACTCACTCGGGATCTGCGAAGCGATCTTGAAGACCTCGGGGTCCAGGAACGGGACCCGCAGCTCCAGCGAGTTCGCCATGGTCATCTTGTCGGCCTTGACCAGGATGTCGCCGCGCAGCCACGTGAACAGGTCGACGTGCTGCATGCGCGTGACCGAGTCCCAGTTGGCCGACTCGCGGTACGGCTGGGCCGTGACGTCCATGTGCGAGACGTTCGGGTCGTACGTGCGCAACACCTCGCGCAGCTGCGGGTCGAGGAAGATACGCGCGTTGCCGTAGTAGCGCTCCTCCAGCGTGAGCGCGCCACGACGCAGCAGGTCCTTGCCGCGCACGCCCTGCGGGATCTTCGTCGAGACCACGCCCATCGCCTTGCGCAGCGCGCCGGGCACCTTCTCGAACGCCGCCAGCGAGAGCGGCTCGCGGTAGATCGTGTACCCGCCGAACAGCTCGTCCGCGCCCTCACCGGACAGGACGACCTTCACGTGCTGACGCGCCTCACGGGCGATGAACCACAACGGCACGAGCGCCGGGTCGGCCACCGGGTCGTCCAGGTACCAGGTGATCAGCGGCAGCGAGTCCATCATCTCCTGCGCGCTGACCGTGCGGACGACGTGCTTCACGCCGATCAGCGCCGCCGACTCCGCGGCCACGTCGACCTCGGAGAAGCCCTGGCGCTCGAACCCCGTGGTGAACGTGATCAGGTCCGGGTTGTGCTCCTTGGCCAGCGCCGCGACCACCGTCGAGTCGATGCCGCCGGACAGGAACGAGCCGACCGTCACGTCCGCGCGCATGTGCTTGGCGACCGAGTCGCGCAGCGCGGCCGTGATCTCGTCGTACAGCGCGTCCGCCTCGGCCTCGCTGCGGACCGTGCGCACCTTGAACTCCGCCGGGAAGTACCGCTCGAACACCGGCGACCCGCCCGGCTCCAGCGTGAACGAGTGGCCCGACTCGACGCGGAAGATCTGGTCGTGCAGCGAGGCGGGCTCCGGCACGTACTGCAGCGTGAGGTAGTGCTGCAGGCCCTTGACGTTCATGCCGGGGTTGATGCCGATGGTGCGGGCGATCTCCAACAGGATCTTCTTCTCGCTGGAGAAGCCGACGCCGAGCTGGCCCTGCGCCCAGTACAGCGGCTTGATGCCGAACGGGTCGCGGCCGCCGAAGACGATCCGGCGCTCGGCGTCCCAGATGATGAACGCGAACATGCCGCGCAGCTTCGTGATCGCCGCGGGGCCGAAGTAGTGGTACGCGGCGACGATGGTCTCGGTGTCGCCGTCGGTGTGGAAGACCGCGCCGTGCTTCTCGGTGAGCTCCGCCCGCAGCTCGAGGTAGTTGTAGATCTCGCCGTTGAAGTTGATCGTGTACCGGCTCGGCGACTCCGGCGGACCCCAGGTCAGGGGCTGGTGGGAGTGCTCGATGTCGATGATGGCGAGGCGGTTGAAGCCGAAGACGACCTCGTCGACCCGGCGGGTGCCGCTCTCGTCCGGCCCGCGGTGGCGCATGCAGCGCAGCGCGGCCTCGACAGCCGGGCGGGCGGATTCGGCCTCGTTCTCGCTAGGGCATACCAGTCCTGCCAGGCCGCACAAGGCTCTCGCACCTCTCAAAAAAGCGACGGGGAAGGCCTCAGTATGCCGAAGCTGCTCTGTGTGACCGAAACTGCACCGCAAGGGCGGTGCCCCCAAGGGGTGAGCGTGGTTGCGCTGGGCTACGCTCCCGCTTGATCCGTTGGCATGGAACGAGGAGGCGGGCGAGCAGTGGGCCTGAAGGAGGGCACCAGGGCATCCCGGCTGGCGAAGACCGCCGGGCTGGTCGGCCTGGTCGGTATCGGGGCCACCGGTTGCTCCACGGACGAGGTGCTGCGCTTCGGCTGGCCAGTGGCCGTCACGCCGCAGGCCGAGAGGATGCGCGAGCTCTGGACCTGGTCCGTGATCGCCGCGCTCGTCGTCGGCGTCATCGTGTGGGGCCTGATCCTGTGGTCGGTGGTGTTCCACCGCAAGAAGTCGGAGGAGCTGCCGCGTCAGACGGCGTACAACCTGCCGCTGGAGATCGTGCTCATCGTCGTGCCGACGGTGATCGTGGCGGTGTTGTTCTACTTCACCGCCATCACGCAGAACTACGTGACGGACAAGTCGGGCAAGCCCGACGTGAACGTCGACGTGATCGCGTTCCAGTGGAACTGGGAGTTCCAGTACCCGGAGCACAAGACGCAGGAGGGCAACGTCGTCAGCACGGTCGGCACCTCGGGCGAGGTCCCGATCCTGGTGCTGCCGGCGCACAAGCGCATCCAGTTCACGCTGCGCTCGACCGACGTCATCCACTCGTTCTTCGTGCCGGAGTTCCACTTCAAGCGGGATGTCTTCCCGATGCCGGAGAAGAACAACCAGGACAACGTCTTCCAGATCGACCAGATCGACCGTCCCGGTGCGTTCGTCGGCCGTTGCGCCGAACTGTGCGGCTCCTACCACGCGGTGATGAACTTCGAGGTCCGCGCCCTGAACGAGGCCGACTTCGACAAGTACATCGAGCTCCGCAAGGAGATCAACTCCAAGACGGGCAAGCCGTACACCACGGCCGAGGCGCTTTCGCAGGTCAACTGCGGTGAGCTGTGCGCGCCGCTGGCCACCACGACCACCCCGTTCAACACCGACCGGAAGGCCCGTGAGGCCTCCGGCGCGGGTCAGAAGTAGGGACGCCCCGCGATGAAGATCGAAGCTCGCGTATTCGACCTGGTGATGGGTTTCTCGTTCCTGATGGCCGTCGTGTACGGCTACTGGACGCATGCGGCGACCGGCCACGTCGAGCCCGTCGGCACGGTGGCGCTCGCGCTGACCGGCGGCCTGGCCCTCATCAGCGGCACCTACTTCCGGTTCGTGGCCCGTCGCATCGAGGTGCGGCCGGAGGACAACCCCGAGGCCGAGGTCTCCGACGGCTCCGGTGAGCTGGGCTTCTTCAGCCCCGGCTCGTACTGGCCGGTCGGCCTCGCGGCCGCGGCGGCGACCGCCGGTGTCGCGGTGGCGTTCTGGCACGTGTGGCTGCTGGTGATCGCCATCATCATGGTGCTGATCATGGTCGGTGGCCTGGTGTTCGAGTATCACACCGGACCCAACCACGACTGATATCCCGTATATCGGATATCGCTCAGCCTGAGGCCCTCTCCCTAACGGAGGGGGCCTCAGTCGTTTGCGGTCGTTTGCAGCCAATATCCAATATGTGACGTATCGCATATTGGATATTGCCCAGGCATCGAGGGGCGGCAGCAAGCACCCGATATCCCGTATGCGATATATCAGCTCCGTATCCGGTATCCGATATATCAGCGCGGTGACCGATATGTCGCAGGTAAGGCGAAGGGCCCTTCTCGCCGTGGTGGCGAGAAGGGCCCTTCGCGGGTCCTCAGGGCGCTGTGGAGGCGCTAGGCGGCGACTGGGGTCTTCTGGTACGCGTCGACGTACTCCTGGCCGCTCAGGTCCAGGATGCGGTAGATGATCTCGTCGGTGACGCTGCGCAGCACCGGCAGCGACTCCTGCATGCCGTCGTAGCGGCTGAAGTCGAGCGGCTCGCCGAAGCGGACCGTCACGGGCACGATCTTCGGGATCTTGCTGCCGACGGGCTGCACCTTGTCCGTGCCGATGATGCCGACGGGCACGACCGGGGCACCGGACTCGAGCGCCATCCGGGCCACGCCGGTGCGGCCGCGGTGCAGCCTGCCGTCGAGCGAACGGGTGCCCTCGGGGTAGATCGCGAACGCCTCACCGCGCGCGAGGATCTCGGCTGCCGTGTCGAGCGCGGCGCGGGCGTCCCGGCCCTTGCCGCGGTGCACCGGCACGTGGCCCAGCGACGAGAAGAACCAGCGCGACAGCGAGCCCTTCACCCCGGTACCGGTGAAGTACTCGGCCTTGGCGAGGAACGACACCCGCCGCGGCACGACCATGGGGATCACGACGCTGTCGATGAAGCTGAGGTGGTTGGCCGCCAGGATGACGGGGCCGTCGGTGGGGATGTTCTCCAGACCGTCCACCACCGGACGGTAGACAAGACGGGCTGCGCGCGCGACGACGTGTTTCATCACCGGGTAGAGGACCATGCCTCCAGCATTCCAGGTGCCAATTGCCGCGGCGTTACCACGTGGTGCGCATCTCCGGCCCGTCACTCGCTCGGACTACGCCGATGCGGCGGCCGTGCGAGAACGGTCACGCGTCCACGACGACGCGTGACCGAAAACGCCGGTCAGCCCTTCAGCGCTGTGGAAAGTTCCACCCAGCGGCTCAGCAACGAAGCCGCCTTGCCCGAATCGATCGCGTCCGCCGCGCGGCTCAGCGAGGCCGTCAGGTCGGCGTGCAGGTCGTCGGAGAACCCGCCGTGCGCCGCGATGGCCCCGGCGGCGTTCACGAGCACCGCGTCGCGCACCGAGCCCGTCTTGCCAGCCACCAGGTCGCGGACCACCTGGGCGTTGACGGACGCGTCGCCGCCCTTCAGGTCCTCCTCGCGCGCGGGCTTCACGCCGAGCGCGACCGGGTCGATCGTCTCCGTGCGCACGACACCGTCCTGGGCGAGCCAGGCCGAGGTCGTCGTGGTCGTGGTGATCTCGTCGAGGCCGTCGTCACCGCGGACCACCAGGGCGGTGTTGTCGCGGCGGGCGAAGACACCGGCGATCAGCGGCGCCGCGGCCGCCCGCGCGCAGCCGATCAGGCCCACGGTCGGCTGAGCCGGGTTCGTCAGCGGGCCGAGCAGGTTGAACGACGTGGGGATGCCGATCTCGCGCCGCACCGGGCCTGCGTGCCGGAAGCCGGGGTGGAACACCGGCGCGAAGCAGAAGCCGATGCCCAGCTCCCGCACGGTCTCCTGCACGCCCTCCGGCGGCAGGTCGATCACCACGCCCAGCGCTTCCAGCACGTCGGCCGTGCCGCACTGGGACGACGCGGCGCGGTTGCCGTGCTTCACCACCGGCACGCCCGCGGCAGCCGTGATGATCGCGGCCATCGTCGAAATGTTCACCGAACCGGAATGATCGCCGCCGGTGCCCACGATGTCCGTCGCCCGCACGCCAACGGTGAAGCGGCGCGCGTGGCTGAGCATCATCGTCGCGAGGCCGTCGACCTCCTCCGGCGTCTCGCCCTTGGCGCGCAACGCGACGATGAACGCCGCGATCTGCGCGGGCGTCGCCTCGCCCGACATGACCTGGTCCATGCCCCAGGACGTGTCGTCGGCGGTCAGGTCGACGCCGTCGAGGAGTCTGTTGAGCAGCGAAGGCCAGGTGCGCTCGCTCATCGCCAGCTCAGCCCTTGACGACGGGGACAGCCGAGCCCCGCAGCACCTCGGCCACGGTCTCGGCGGCGGCCAGCGGGTCCAGCGGGTGCACCAGCACCGCGTCGGCCTGCGACCAGGTCGCCAGCCAGCGGTCGTCCTTGCGGCGCACCGCCACGACGATCGGCGGGCAGTTCGTGATCTCGTCCTTGAGCTGGCGCGACAGGCCCATGCCACCGGTCGGCTGCGCCTCGCCGTCGAGGATCAGCAGGTCGACGGTGCCGTTGTCCACCTCGTAGAGGACGTCGGCGATCGCGCCCGCCTCGACGTAGTCGACGCGCGGCAGGTCCGCCGCCGGGCGGCGGCCGACGGCAGTGATGATCGTCTCACGCACCTCGGGCCGGTGGCTGAACACCAGGATCTTCGTGGTCTGCGTGCTCATCTCGCGATCCTCCGCTGCGAACGTGACCAAGGTCGCCGCGATGCTATCGGGCGACCGGGGAGTGTGGTTGCAGGGCGTCCCACCCCAGGGCCTCCCCGCCGAGCCGTTGCGCGAGCGACGCCATCCGCGACCGCTCCTGGGCGCAGTGCAGAGCGTCCAGCTTCTGCACACGACTGATATGCGATATATCACCGGCGATGATCACCCAGCCGTCCGGTGTCAGCAGCTCGCGCGCACGTTCTACCTGGTCAGGTGGGATGCGCAGGTGGTGCCGCAGCACGGCGGGCTCGTCCGCTCGCCACTGCGGGGAACGAGCCAGAGCGGCCGAATCCGCCTCCGCGATGTCGAACGCCTCGACGACCACGACGAGCGCCGGGTCGTCGATCGACAGCGACGGCTCGTCCCGTCGGCGCAGCCTGTCCCGCAATCGGCTCAGCAAGCCCATCCGTTGATCTCCTCGCGATCACCCGCTGTGTGACCCAGCCGACCCATGATCCGCCCAGGACCCGATGGGCGGACGGAAATAGCGCAGGCAATAATGCTGCCCGTGACCACGGCAGCGCCTTCAATCGGCCAGCGCGTGCACTCGCTGAACCGCCCGAACATGGTCAGCGTCGGCACGATCGTCTGGCTGTCCAGCGAGCTCATGTTCTTCGCTGGCCTCTTCGCCATGTTCTTCACGGTGAAGGCCCAGAACAGCACGGGGCACTGGCCTCCGCCCCCAACCGAACTGAACGTCCCCTACGCGTCGTTCTTCACGATCATCCTCGTGGCGTCGTCGTTCACGTGCCAGTGGGGCGTGTTCGCCGCGGAGCGGGGTGACGTCTTCGGTCTGCGTCGCTGGTACATCGTGACGCTGATCATGGGCGCGATCTTCGTCGGCGGCCAGGCTGGCGAGTACTACCACCTCGTCCAGGAGGGCACGACGATCCCGTCGTCGGCCTACGGCACGGTCTTCTACCTGACGACCGGCTTCCACGGCCTGCACGTCATCGGCGGTCTGATCGCCTTCGTCTTCCTGTTGATCCGGACGAAGCTCAGCAAGTTCACGCCGGCGCAGGCCACCGCATCGATCGTCGTGTCGTACTACTGGCACTTCGTCGACGTCGTGTGGATCGGGCTGTTCGCCATCATCTACATCGTGCCCTGACCTGCTCCCCAGCCACGAGCTCCCGAACTGACAGCAAGGGTTGCCGCACACCATGACCACCACTACGAAACGCCCCCGCGGCGCCCGCACGAAGCTGCGTCGCAGGGTCGCCGGCCTGCTCGCGCTGGGCTTCGGCCTGTTGAGCGCCGGCATGCTGTTCGCCGCGTTCGCGCCCACGGCGCAGACCGCGCAGGCGCAGCAGCAGGACGCTCTCGTTCGCCAGGGCGAGCAGATCTACCTGAACACCTGCATGGGCTGCCACGGCAAGTCCCTGGAGGGTGTCAAGGACCGCGGGCCGAGCCTGATCGGCGTCGGCGACGCCGCGGTCTACTTCCAGACTTCCTCAGGCCGCATGCCCATGGCGCGGCAGGAGGCGCAGGCCGTCCGCAAGCCCGCGAAGCTCTCCCCCGAGGAGATCAACGCGCTGATGGCCTACATCACCACCAACGGCGGCGAGGGCCCGAAGAAGCCCTCCGAGTCCGGTGAGGCCCTGCGCGGCGACAACCCGGCGCGCGGCGGCGAGCTCTTCCGCCTCAACTGCGCCAGCTGCCACAACTTCACGGGCCGTGGTGGCGCGCTGTCGTCCGGCAAGTTCGCGCCGACGCTCGACGGCGTGACCGAGGACCAGATCTACACGGCGATGCTGACCGGGCCGCAGAACATGCCGAAGTTCGGCGAGCGGCAGCTCACGCCGGAAGAGAAGAAAGACATCATCGCGTACGTCAAGTCGGTCACCGACGGAAACAACAACTCCGGCGGTAACCCCCTGGGCGGGTTCGGACCCGTGTCCGAGGGATTGATCGCGTTCATCGTGGGTATCGCCGCGCTCATCGGCGTGACCCTCTGGATCGGAGCCAAGGCATGAGCGGCGACAAGCCGACCGAGCTGCCCAGCGAGGCAGAGCTCGCGGAGATGAGCCGGGACGACCTCGTCAGGCTCGGCACCAAGCTGGACGGCGTCGAGCTCGTCCAGTACGAGGAGAAGTGGCCGGTCCCCGGCACCCGCGCCGAGCGCCGCGCCCAGCGCGTCGTCGCGCTGTGGTTCCTGATCTCCGCGCTGTCGGGTCTCGCGTTCCTCGGCGTGTTCCTGTTCTGGCCGTGGCAGTACGAGGCCCCGCACACCGACGGCCACCTGCTGCACATGCTCTACAACCCGCTGATCGGCCTGTTCCTGGGCCTGTCGGTGGTGGGCCTGGGCGTCGGCGCGCTGCTCTACACCAAGAAGTTCCTCCCCGAGGAGCTCGCGGTGCAGCAGCGTCACGACGGCTCGTCGCCCGAGGTCGACCGCGCCACGCTGGTCGCCGAGCTGGCCGACGCGGGTGAGCGCAGCGGCATCGGCCGCCGCAGCCTGATCAAGCGCACCGCCGGCCTCGGCGCCGGCGTGCTGGGCCTGGGTGTCGCGGCCGTCCCGCTGGGCGCGCTCATCAAGAACCCGCACTCGGACAGCGAGACCAAGGCCTCGCTGTGGCACACCGGCTGGAAGTCCGAGAAGGGCGAGAAGGTCTACCTCCGCCGCCACACCGGCAACTTCCACGAGGTCTCCCTGGTGCGTCCCGAGGACGTCGAGCCGGGCGGCTTCGAGACGGTGTTCCCGTTCCGCGAGTCGGAGCGCGGCAACGAGGAGGCGCTGGTCGCGGCCCTGAAGCGGTCCGACGCGCCGGTCATGCTCATCCGCATGCGCCCGAACCAGGCGATCACCAAGCGCGCCGGTCAGGAAGACTTCAACTACGGCGACCTGTACGCGTACTCGAAGATCTGCACGCACCTTGGTTGCCCGACGTCGCTGTTCGAGCAGCAGACCGGTCTGCTGCTCTGCCCGTGCCACCAGTCGCAGTTCGACGTCTTCGAATACGCCAAGCCGCGATTCGGCCCGGCGACCCGTCCTCTGCCTCAGCTTCCGATCACTGTGGACGAAGACGGATACTTGGTTGCCCGCAGCGACTTCATCGAGGCTGTGGGTCCGGCGTTCTGGGAGCGGAAGTCATGAGTGCCATCACCACGCCGACGAAGCCGGCCAACGCGGCCGCGCGCGTCGCGGGAGCGGCGGCCAACGCTGCCGACGAGCGGTTCCACGCGGCCTCCGGCCTGCGCAAACAGCTGAACAAGGTCTTCCCGACGCACTGGTCGTTCCTGCTCGGCGAGATCGCGCTGTACAGCTTCATCGTGCTGCTGCTGTCGGGTACGTACCTGGCGTTGTTCTTCGACCCGTCGATGACCGAGGTCACCTACAACGGCGCGTTCGAGAACCTCCGCGGCATCGAGATGTCGCGCGCGTTCGCCTCGACGCTGAACATCTCGTTCGAGGTCCGCGGTGGCCTGTTCGTCCGCCAGGTGCACCACTGGGCGGCGCTGCTGTTCATGGCCGCGATCGTCGTGCACATGTTCCGGATCTTCTTCACCGGCGCGTTCCGCAAGCCGCGTGAGATCAACTGGGTCATCGGCATCGTGCTGTTCATGCTCGGCGCGATCGAGGGCTTCCTCGGCTACTCGCTGCCCGACGACCTGCTCTCCGGCACCGGCCTGCGCGTCATGGCGGCGCTGCTGATCTCGTTCCCGGTCATCGGCACGTGGCTGAACTGGCTGATGTTCGGCGGGGAGTTCCCCGGCACGAACATCATCCCGATGCTCTACACCGCGCACATCCTGCTGATCCCGGCGATCATCCTCGGCCTGATCGCGGCGCACCTCGCGCTGGTCTGGTACCAGAAGCACACGCAGTTCCCGGGCGTGGGCCGCAAGGAGACCAACGTCGTCGGCGTCCGCATCATGCCGGTGTTCGCGGCCAAGGGCGGTGGCTTCTTCGCCATCGTCGTCGGCGTCATCGCGATCATGGGTGGCGTCTTCCAGATCAACCCGATCTGGAACTTCGGCCCGTACAACCCCGCGCAGGTCTCCGCCGGCTCGCAGCCCGACTGGTACATGGGCTGGACCGACGGCCTGGTCCGCATCTGGCCCGCGTGGGAGTTCTACCTGGGCAACTACACGATCCCGGCGCCGTTCCTGCCGTTCATCCTCGGTCTGCCGCTGCTGACCGGCATCGCGGCGGTCTACCCGTGGATCGAGCGCAGGATGACCAAGGACTACGCGCACCACAACCTGCTGCAGCGCCCGCGTGACGTGCCCGTCCGCACCGCGCTCGGCTGGATGGCGATCACGTACTTCATGGTCCTGCTGCTCATGGGCGGTAACGACATCTTCGCGTACAAGTTCAACATCTCGTTGAACCTGACGACGTGGATGGGCCGCATCGGCATGCTGATCCTGCCGCCGATCGCGTACTTCATCGCCTACCGCGTCTGCATCGGCCTGCAGCGCGGCGACCGCGAGGTGCTCGAGCACGGTGTCGAGACCGGCATCATCAAGCGCCTGCCGCACGGTGAGTTCATCGAGATCCACCAGCCGCTCGGCCCGGTGGACGACCACGGCCACCCGATCCCGCTCGCCTACCAGGGCGCGTCGGTGCCGAAGAAGATGAACAAGCTCGGCTCGGCCGGTCACCCGGTCGCCGGCAGCACCTGGTCGCCGGACCCCGTCGAGGAGACCGTGGCCCTGGAGAACGCGCGCAAGAAGGCGCACGTCTCCGAGGAGATCAGCGCCGAGGACAAGGCGGGCGAGCTCGCGGGCAAGCCGGCTGACCCGAAGGCCTGACCTGTTCTGAAACTGTGAAAAGCCCCCGTGAACCTTCACGGCGAATTCCAGGGGTCGTTGCAACACAGGTGATCAACTGGCTTCGGCCAGGAGCTTAGTCAAGCGCTCGGCTGGGGTGTCCCAGCCGAGCGTTTTGCGTGGGCGGCGGTTGAGCTGTG
>Ga0070710_10000050_pt1 | contig 56781 bp, 65 predicted proteins | sample LARL52metaG_FD_65454 | JGI IMG/M metagenome (GOLD analysis project Ga0070710, IMG submission 65454) | Corn, switchgrass and miscanthus rhizosphere microbial communities from Kellogg Biological Station, Michigan, USA - LAR L5-2 metaG | ecosystem: Host-associated > Plants > Roots > Rhizosphere ...
TGCAGCAGCGCCCATCCGACGGCGGCGATCACGATCCCGGGCCACAGTTGGCGCGTCGGCACCGCGTCGGTCGTGAAGAGGCGAAAGACCGCCCAGAACAGCACGACGTCGAGCAACACCGAGACGGGGAAGCCGGCGAGCTTCAGCGCCGTGCCGCCGAGGCCGCTCGCGAGCAGGCCGACGGCCGTCGTGACGGCGACGTTCGCCAGCCCCAGGACGACGAGGATCACCAGCCCGCGCAGCCGTGACATGAAGAAGTCGCGGCGCAGCCGGCGCGGGACGCTCCACACCTGGTCCATCGCGCGCTGGCCCGAGAGCGCGATCCCGAGGCCGGCCCAGATCGCGGTCGCCAGGCCGATGACGACGGCGGCCACGCTGCCGCCGAGGGCGTTGCGCTGGAGGTCGTTGCCGAGCACCGGGAACTGCCCGATCGTCGAGCTGACGATCCGGTCATAGAGATCCATGTTGCCTCTGAGCACGAAGCCGAGCACCGTCACGAATACGAGCAGCAACGGGACCAGCGCGAAGAAGCCGTACCACGCCATCAGCGCGGCGAGCTGCGCGGCGCCGTCGTCGGAGAACTTCTTCACAACGCCCACTGGGAACCCGAGCGCGCGGCGACGGCGCTGCAGGCGATCGAGCGCGCGCACGGGCGTGAGCGGGTCCACGCACGCAGTTGTACCCGCTGGCGCGCCGCCGCGCCGGCGGATGACTTGCCACGTCCGGAGTGGGCAGATTGCAACACGTGTCGTGCCCACCGTTGAATTGACACGATAGTTCGTTGCGTTTGCAGTCACTTGGGCTGTAGACCACACCTCCCCCACACTGGAAACTGCCGGGCATCATGAAGCCCGACAACCACTCCCCCGATTACGCCCGCCTTGGGCGCGCGGTGCGCGAGCTGCGCGCCCGCCGCGGGCTTTCGCAGGAAGAGCTCGGCTACCGCGCCGGCCTGCACCGCAACTACGTCGGCGCGATCGAGCGGGGCGAGATCAACCCCACGTTCCGCGTCCTCCTCAAGCTCGAGCGCGGCCTCCAGCTCCCACTCTCCGAGATCATCCAACTGTGGGAGCGGCGGGCGACCGACACCATCGTCCCGCGTCTGCGTCGCCAGCCGGTCGCGTCCGGGGCAGGCCGTCGGAGAGCGCCGCAGTAGCCGATTTCCGCCCCTACGCGACGGGTATGTCGAGTTGCGACGAACCCGAAACCCCTATGGAGGCGAACGCGATGACGGCCCGCTCGAGCTCGCAGGGCATCCTCTCCGATGAGAACGCGGAGAAGCGCGAGGAGATCATCGGCCTGCTGAAGAAGGCCTACTGGATGGAGCTCGAGACGGTCATGAGCTACCTCGCCAACTCGATCAACCCTGACGGCGTGCGCGCGCAGGAGATCGTCGAGTCGCTTGCGCAGGACATCCAGGAGGAGCTCGGCCACGCGCAGCGATTCGCGGAGCGGATCAAGGAGCTGTACGGCGTCGTGCCGGGCTCGCTCGACTTCACGGCCGAGCAGTCCTATTTGCAGCCGCCTGAGCATCAGACCGACATCGTCCACGTGATCCGCGGCGTGATCGAGGCCGAGACCGGCGCGATCGAGCACTACAACCGCATCATCGAGGTGACCGACGGCGTCGACTGGGTCACGCAGGACATGCTGATCGAGATCCTCCACGACGAGGAGGGCCATCGCCGCCTGTTCGAGGGCTATCTGCGGGAGTACGAGGCCGAGGGGCTCGCTTGAGCGTCGGTCCCGGCGCGACGGGCGAAGCGGCCCGCCGCGCACGGCTGAGGGGCGGCAGATCGCGCACCACGACTGCCGGAAACGCTATCGTGGCTCAGGCGCAATGAAGCTCCTCGAGCTGACGACTGAGACCGACGGCACCACGGTGCGTCTCGCCCTCACCGGTGAGCTCGACATTGCCGGTGCCGCGCGCGTCGAGCAGGAGCTCGAACGCATCGAGCGGGAGCCGCCCGCGACGATCGTGCTCGATCTCCGCCAGCTTGCGTTTATGGACTCGACCGGCCTGCGCGTGATCGTCGCCGCCGACGGGCGCGCGCGCGAGCAGGCACGCCGGCTCGTGATCGTGCGCGGCACGGACACGGTCCAGCGCATCATCGAGATGACGCGCCTGCACGAGCGACTCGAGATCGTCGACGACCTGGCCGCCGTCGAAGCAGGCTGACGGGCGCCGCGAGGCGCCCGCCGGGGTTCCTCAGCGGTCCTCGTCGATGCGCTCGCTGCTGTGCTCGTAGTCCGCCTCGGCGTCCTCGGCGTCCGCGCCGGGCTGCTCCGGCCGCCCGGCGTCATGGATCACCGCGTGCGCCGACTGCTGATCGCCATGCGAGGCGTGCTCGATCAACGCCGCCTCAGCCTGCTCGAAGCCCTCGGCCTCGCCCCCGCCGCTCTCGATGACGGGGCGCTGCGCCGGGTCGAGGTCCTCATCGCCGGCCACGCCGCCGATGCGGCCCGCCTCGGCGGCCGCTGCGTCGATCTCTTCCTGCTCGTAGCGCGGGTCCGCGGTCATGCGTCCTCCTTCGTCGGTTCGTCGGGATCATGCCAGCGAGGTACCCGGCCGCTCCCCTGGCCACGCCCTGCGCATGGGCTCGGATCGGGCGCGCAGCGACGCCGGTGGCAGCTTTTTCACTGTCCGTGACCGTTCCCTGAACGGTTAAACGGTGTTTACCGATGCTGCATTCAGTTTTTGTGCACGTTCTGGCTGTTTTTATTCATGTTTCGCCTTGGCAGTCACCGACCCGCTCCTTTACGGTGACACCCGGTGAGCGGCTACGTGACAAGCCACACCTTGCCCGAGGACCCCGGGGACCTGAGCTGCGACGAAGCCGCGGCGCTGCTTGGGATCCCCCCGGCTGCCCTCGAGCGCTGGGCGCAGCAGCTTGCTTTCCCCCATCCCGCCGGCGACGGATCCGGCGCTCGCTTCAAGCGCGCGGAGATCGAGGCGCTGCGCGACGCGCTCGTCAACACGCACTCCGTCGAAGGGGCCGTGCGCGTCGCACGCGCACGCACCGACGGCTGACGGCAGGCGCCTGCCTCGGGGCTCCGCGCACGCGGCAACGCGCGGAGCCCCGAGAGAGTCGCTCGTCGCTCGTCGGCGGTGCGGCCGTGCTCAGCGCGGCATGACGCGCGTCGCGGCGGCCTTCCAGGTCGCGATCGCGCGTGCACCGGGAGCGAGCCCGAGGCGCTCGCTCGACGCGCCCGTCAGCTCGGCCGCCAGCGGTTGCGGCGCCGCGAGCCCGACGCGCACGCGGTTGCCGAGCGCGGTGACCGACGTCACCTCGACCTCCAGCCGGTTGCGCGCCGAGCCGGCCGCGGCGCTGCCCGGCGGCTCGAGCGCGATCTCCCACGGATGCACCGATACCGCCACCTCGCCGACGACCGCGGCCGGGTGGAGCGCGACGACCTCGCCGCCGCCGTCGAGCGCAATGCGCGTGAGCCCTTCTCCGTCGCGATGCGCACGGCCGCGCAGCACGACCGCCCCCGTCAGGTCCGCGACGAACGCCGACGCCGGCGCGGCCGTCAGCTCGGCGGCGCTGCCGCGCTGCACGACCCGGCCGGCGTCAAGCACTGCGACCGCGTCGCCGAGCAGCGCCGCCTCCGCGAAGTCGTGCGTCACGAGCAGCGCCGGCACGCGCAGCTCGCGCAGCAGTCCGGCCAACTCGCGCCCGGCCGCGGCGGCGGAGCGCGCGTCGAGCGCCGCGAGCGGCTCGTCGAGCAGCAGCGCGCGCGGCTGCGCGGCGAGCGCACGCGCGAGCGCGACGCGCTGGCGCTCGCCGCCCGACAGCGTCTCCGGGCGCGCGTCGGCGAGCGCGGCCATACCGAAGCGCTCCAGCAGCGCGACCGCCTCCGCGCGACGGGCGCGGCGCGGAACGCTGCGCGGCAGCCCGTAGGCGACGTTGCGCCAGGCGCTCAGGTGCCCGAACAGCGCGTAGTCCTGGAAGACGTAGCCGCAGCGACGGCGCTCCGGGGGCAGCTCGACGCGCGCCTCGGCGTCGAACCACAGCTCCTCCCCGCACGCGATCCGCCCGCGCGCCGGTCGCAGCAGGCCCGCGATGGCGCGCAGCACGCTCGTCTTGCCGGCGCCGGACGGCCCCGCGAGCGCGAGGCAGTCACCGTCAGGCACATCCACTGCGACGTCGAGGTCGAGCGCCCCGACGCGCGCCTCAAGCGCGAGCGAGAGCATCGCGGGCGAGCAGCTTGGTCGACAGCAGCAGCGCAGCGGCGAGCGCGACCAGCACCGCCGACAGCGCGAGCGCGCCGTCGAAGTCGCTCGCGAACTCGGCGTAGATCGCCAGCGGCGCCGTCTGCGTGACGCCCCGGAACGAGCCGGCGAACATCAGCGTCGCGCCGAACTCGCCGAGCGCGCGACCCCACGCGAGCGCGATCCCCGCCGCCAGCCCCGGCAGCGCCGCCGGCACGACGACGCGCGCGAACGTGCGCGCCTCCCCCGCCCCCAGCGTGCGCGAGGCCTCGCACCAGCGCGGGTCGACGGCCGCGAACGCGGCCTGTGCGGCGCGCAGGTGGAATGGGGCGGCGACGAAGATCAGCGCGACGACGACGCCCGCGGTCTGCAGCACGAGCTGGATCCCGGCGTCATCGAGCGCGCCGCCGAGCAGCCCGTTGGGTCCGAGCGCCGCCAGCAGCGCGATCCCGGCGACCGCCGGCGGCAACACGAGCGGCAGCTCGACGAGCGTCACGACCAGCGCGCGTCCGCGGAACGCGCGCGTCGCCAGCAGGTAGGCGGCCGGCGTGCCGACGAGCACGATGATGACGACGGCGAGCAGCGTCGTCTCCAGGCTCAGGCGCAGCGCGTCGCGCGCGGAGGCGTCGCCGAGGCTCGCGAGCAGCTCGCGCGGACTGCTGTGCACGAAGATCGCGACGACCGGCAGCGTCAGGAACGTCAGCGCGACGGCGAGCGCGAGCGCGAGCAGCGCGCCGAACCAGCTGGGGCGCCGTCCGCGCATCGCTCAGCCCTGCGCGGTCGCCGGCGCCACGCCGAAGCCGGCCGCCTTCAGCGCCGTCTGCGCGTCCGCGCCCATCAGGCCCGCGACGAACGCCCGTGCGCGGGCCGCATGCGGCGCGCCGGTCACGACGGCGGCCTCGTAGACGACCAGCGGCTGCAGCCGCGCCGGCAGCGCGATCGCGGTCAACCGGGAGCCGGCGGCCTTCGCGTCGGTCACGTACACGAAGCCCGCGTCGACCGCGCCCTGCGCGAGCTTGCCGACGATGCCCTTGACGTCGGGCTCCTCGGATCTGACGTGCGCGAGGATCGCGTCCGCTCTCGCTCTGCCGAGCCGTGCGAGCACGTCGCGCGTGTAGGAGCCGATCGGCACGTCGGGCGAGCCGATCGCGATCGTCGTGCCCGGCTTCGCGAGGTCCGCCAGCGAGCGGATCGAGCTGCCATGCGGCACGGCGAGCACGAGCCGGTTCGTCGTGAACGCGACCGGTCTGCCGACGAGCCCCTCGGCGTGCAGCCGCTCCGGGAATCTCGGGCTCGCGGCCGCGAACACGTCCGGCTTAACGCCCTGTCTGATCTGCGCCGCCAGCTCGTCGGAGCCGGCGAACTGGAAGCGGACCGCGCCATCGAGCGATCTCGCGTAGGCGGGGAAGGCGTCCGTCAGCGACGAGGCCGCCGAGACGGTCAGGTCGCCGCCGCCGCCGCTGCTCGAACTGCTGCCACACCCGGCCAGCACCAGCGCCGCGGTCGCCGCCAGCAGAGCGGCCGTCAGTCGCTTCCTCACCGACTAGTCCCTTCGATCGATCATCACCGACGTGGCCTTCACCGCGGCGGTCGCGACGACGCCGGGTCTCAGGCCCAGCTCCTCGACCGAGTCGCGCGTGATCGCGGCGGTCACGAGGAAGGGGCCGGCCTCGAGCTCGACGAGCGCCATCACGCCGTCGACCTCGACCGAGCGCACGACGCCGGTGAAGCGGTTGCGGGCAGAGAGGTTGTCCCGCGTCGCGTGGCGGCGCGGGCGCGCGCTGAGGCGCTCGACCTCGGCGCGCGGCACGAGCCGGCGGTTGCGCGCGTCGCGCACGGTTCTGAGTCTGCCGGCGCGGTCCCAGCGCCGCAGCGTGTCGGGGCTCACCCCGAGCGCACTCGCGGCCTCGCCGATCGTCAACCTCGCGCTCGCCATCTGCCTAAGCATTGCATAGGCAGATGTGCGTCAGCAGACCGGCTGGACTCTCTCCCCCCTCGGCGGCGCGGCCGCGCGCGAGCTGGCGCCGCCATCGAGCGCGCGCCGCATGTCATCGAGCAGCAGGTCGACCATGTCGCGACTGAAGCTCTCCTTCACCACCATCCGCAGCACCTCGACATGCTCGGCGTTCGGCGGCAGCGAATAGGCCGGCACGATCCAGCCGCGCTGGCGCAAGCGGTCCGACAGCGCGTAGACGTCATGCACCTCCGGGTCCTGCGCGCGCACGACGACGACCGGGAAGCTGTCGCGATCGTGCAGCGCCTCGAACGCGCCGGTCGCGAGCAGGCCGTCCGCGAGCGCCTGCGCGTTGTCGACCATCGCCTGCGCGATGCGCGCGTAGCCGTCCCAGCCGAGCCGCAGGAAGTTGTAGTACTGGAGGATCACGCTGTTGCTCGGCCGCGAGAAGTTCAACGAGTAGTTCGGCATGTCGCCGCCGAGGTAGTTGATGTGGAACACGAGCGCGGCGGGCAGGTCCGATCTGTCGCGGAAGACGACCGTGCCCATGCCGGGGTAGACGAGCCCGAACTTGTGGTTGGAGACGTTGATCGAGCGCACGCTCGGCAGGCGGAAGTCCCAGCTCAGCTCCGGGCGCGTGAAGGGCGCGAGGAAGCCGCCGCTGGCGGCGTCGATGTGCAGCGGGACGTGCCAGCCGTTGTCACGCTCCAGGCGCTGGAGCAGCGCGTCGATCTCGGCGAGCTGGTCGATCTGGCCGGTGAAGGTCGTGCACAGCAGCGCGCCGACGGCGATCGTGTGCTCGTCGACGTGCGCCTCCACGTCGGCGGCGGTGAGCGTGTACGAGTCCTCCGTCATCGGCACGACGCGCGCCTCGACGTCGAAGTAGCGGGTGAACTTCTCCCAGCAGGTGTGCACGTCGGCGCCGATCACGAGATTCGGGCGGTCGATCGGCAAGCCGGCGGCGCGGCGCCGTTCGCGCCACGACTCGCGGTGCGCGAGCATCGCGAGCATGATCGCCTCCGAGGAGCCGATCGTCGCGGTGCCGACCGGCTCGGCGTCGTGCGGGGCGTGAAACAGGCGGCCGACCATCGTCACGACGCGCTCGTGGATCGCCTCCGTCTGCGGGTACTCGTCCTGATCGATCATGTTCTTGCCGAGCGTCTCGGCCGCGAGCTTGTCGGCGTGCGGCTCCATCCAGGGCGTGACGAACGAGGCGAGGTTGAGGGCGGGGTTGCCGTCGAGGTTGAGCTCGTCGTGCACGAGGCAGTAGGCCGCCTCGGCGCTCATCCCCTCGCGCGGAATCGCGAACTTCGGCACCGGCTTGTCCACCCAGCGACCGGCATAGGCGGCGGCATGGACGTCATCCGCCCCGGTCCTGACCCTGTGCATGCGCAGCTCCTCGTGTCGGCCTCGTTGGGAAGCGTCTTCCCTGCCGCCGCACTTCGTTACGCCTGCGGCCGGTCCTTCAGGCGGATCACGAACTTGAGGCCCGACCAGGTCGCGTCGATCGCGCACACCTTCACGTCGACGACGCCGGCCGCAAGCGCGAGCTCGCGCACGACGTCCTCGGTCAGGTCGGTCTCGACTCTGGCGGCGCGCTTCGGCCAGGCGATCCACAGCGCACCGGCGGGGTCGAGCGCGGCGACGAGTCTCGGCAGCCGCCGCTCGAGCCGGCGCCGCGCGGTGAAGAACGCGACGATCAGGTCGAGCTGCCCGCGCAACGTCGTGCGCGGTCTGGCGACGCCCTCCGGCAGTGCGCCGAGCGCGTCAGCGAACTGCGCCGGCGCGTCCAAGAACGCGATCCGCTGGCCGGGCTTGATGCCGAGCTTCCGCGGCAGCGGCGTGCCGGAGTAGCCGGCCGCGGCGCTCATGCCGCAGCCGTGCCAAGCAAGCGATGGGCCGTCGGCGAGCCGGCATACACGGCGCCGCCGGCGCAGACCAGGACCGCGACGCCGAGCGATTCCAGGAATGCAGTGCGTTCCGCCGCGAGCGCCGCGTCGGTCACGAGGCAGAGGCGATCGTCGGCGTCCCCATAGGCGTACCGATACTCCAGTAGCTGCGCGAGACCGGCACGCACGCGCGGCCGTTCTGTGGCGGAACGCAGCGTCTTCGCCTCGAAGATCGCCCGTCTGCCGGCCGGGTCGCGTGCCCACAAGTCGATCGCCGTCGGCATCTCCGTCAGCTCGGTCCACCCGCCGTCGCGCAGACAGTCGTACAGCGTCACGAGGATCTGCTGGTGTCCGCTTGCGGCTTTCTCTTGCAGGCGCGCCGCCTCCTCTGGCGATTGCGACTGGACGGCGGCGGCCGGCGGCGTCGGCACGCGCGCTGGATCGAACGGCCGCGCGGCTGATGCTCTCCGCACCCGGCCCGGGCTGTACGGGAGCGTGCTTGCACGCGCGGCGATTGCGGCGGCGCGAACGTCGAAGCGCAGTTGGAAGCGCCACACGGTGCGCGTCCGCCCGTGGAGATCGAGCGCCATCTCCTGCCACTTGTTGATGCACGTCGCCTGGCCGAGGTAGGTCAGGACGCGCGGCCCGGCCGGCTCAAAGACGTGCAGCGTGCGGGCGTTCTCGCCGACGTCCCGGTTTTGCGCCGCGTACTCCTGATCGCCTTGCTTGCCACGACCCGTATAGATCAGGTCGCTGCCTTGCCATGAATCGCCGTAATCGAACGAGCGCGGGCTTGGATGCGTGATCAGCAGCAGCGCATCGTGCTCGGGTCGGCTGATCATCCCGCCAGCGATGCCGGGGTACTCCGGGCGAAAGTCGAAGCGTCTGCCGAGTTCCTCCCAGCTATAGGCAGAGCCCGGCCGCAGTCTGGTTCCCGACGCCACATAGAAATGGTGGCGTCCCAGCCAGACGTTGTGGCGCGTGCGCCGTCAGACGCCGTCGTCAGGCCAGCCGCGTTCGCAGGCTCTCCTGCTGCTGGCGCTCGACGTCCGCGACCGTGAGCGCGGGGTCGCGCATGTGCGCATGGGAGACCTCGGCCGGCGTCGGCTGCTCGTCGGGCGCGGGCCAGGTCGCCGGCTGCCACAGTCTCGAGCGCACGAACGCCTTCGGGCAGTGGGCGTAGACCTCGTCGGCGCGCACGACGATCGCGCTCTTGGGCGGCTTGCCGACGGGCGTCAGGCGGTCGAGCAACTGGGGCGCGGCGCTGATACACGCGGCGCCGTTGACGCGCAGCGTCTGGTCCCGTCCCGGGATCAGGAAGATCAGGCCGGCATGGCCGGAGGCGACGACGTTGCGCAGCGTGTCGAGGCGGTTGTTGCCGGTCGCGTCGGGGATCGCGAGGTGATCGTCGTCGAGCACGGTGACGAAGCCGGGCTGTCCGCCGCGCGGCGTCACATCGCAGCGTCCGTCCGCGTCGTGCGTGGCGACCAGCACGAGCGGCGCGACCGCGATCAACCTCCGCGCCATCTCGTCGAGGTGCTGCAGCTCTTTGCGCACCGCCCGCTCGAGCGGCTGCTCGTACAGCTCGCGCAGCTGCGCCTCGCTCGCGATCGCGCCGGTGAAGTGATCGGCGGCCATGCCAGCGATGATGCCAGCGACCGCGGCGCTCGGCGTCGGTCGCGCTCCCGCCGCTCAGCCGGCCTCCGCCGCCAGCTCCGCGATCACGCGCGAGAGCTGGCCGCCCTGCCATGCGATCGGCGATCGGTCCGGCTCCTCCACGACGAGTCGCGCGCCCGGGAGCGCCGCCGCGTACGCCTCCCCGACGGCGAGCGGATGGCCCGGGTCGGCCTCGTCGCGGTCGGCGACGACGACGGTCGGCACCGCGATCGCGCGCAGCTCGTCCAGCGACGCGAACGGCTGCGAGCGCGGCACCTGCTGGAGCGCGTCGGCCACGGCGCTGAGATCGGCGTGCTGCGCCATCCGCTGCCGCAGCACGGTGCGCACCGTGTCGACCCACGCCTCCGGCACCTCGTCCTCGACGCCGTACGCCGCGACGAAGCCTTCGATCCCGCCATCGCGAAGACCCTGCGCAAGCGCATCCCACCGCTCGAGGTTCGGCGGCACCGACGGGTCGAACGCCGGCGTGATCGCGACCACGCCAGCGACGCGCTCGGGCGCGTCGAGCGCCACGCGCAGCAGCGTGTGCGCGCCCATCGACGCGCCCGCCAGCACCGCCCGCTCCACCCCGCACGCGTCCATCACCGCGAGCAGGTCGCCGGCCAGGTGCGCGTACGTGTACGCGCTCGCAGGGCCGGAGCTGCCGTGCCCCCGCGCGTCATAGGCGATCACGCGAAAGCCGCCGCGCTCCAGCGTCTTCGAGCCCATCACGACGTAGCGGCGCGTCGCCGTGAGCCCGTGCAGCAGCACGATCGGCGCGCCGTCCTGCGGTCCGGCCTGCTCGACGGCGAGTCGCACCCCGTCCCGCTCCACCATGCGCTCGGTCATCGCGGGAGTCGTATCACTACCCTCATTGCACATGATCTTCGACGTCACCGAACAGGACTTCGAGGCCCAGGTCATCGACCGCTCCCGCACGATGCCGGTCGTGGTCGACTTCTGGGCAGAGTGGTGCGGACCGTGCCGCCAGCTCGGACCCGTCCTCGAGCAGGCCGTCACCGCCCGTGCGGGCAAGGTCGCGCTCGCGAAGCTCGACACCGACAGAAACCCCTCGATCTCGCAGGCCTTCCGCATCCAAGGGATCCCCGCCGTGAAGGCGTTCAGAGACGGCCGCGTCGCCGCCGAGTTCGTCGGCGCGCAGCCGAGAGCGCAGGTCGAGCGCTTCCTCGACGCGCTGCTGCCGTCGGAGGTCGACGCGCTCGTCGCGAGCGGCGACGAGGCGGCGCTGCGCAAGGCGGTCGAGCTCGAGCCCAACCGCGCCGACGCGCTCGTGCCGCTCGCGCGGCTGCTGCACGCGCGCGGCGAGGACGACGAGGCGCTCGCGCTGCTGGAGCGCGCCCCCGGCGACTTCGCCGCCGCCGGGCTCGCCGCGCGCATCACGCTGCAGCAGGCCGGCACGCCCGAGCTCGCGGACGCGTTCGCCGCGCTCGACGCCGGCGAGACCGAGCGCGCGCTCGACTTGCTGATCGGCGCGCTGCCGAGCGCCGACGGCGCGAAGGACGAGATCCGCAAGCTCGTCGTGGGAATCCTCGACGAGCTCGGCGTCGACCACCCGCTCGCGCGCGACGCCCGGCGTCGCCTCGCGGCCGCGCTCTACTGAGTGCGGCGCGGCGTCATATTAGGGTGACGGTGATCAGCGAGGTGGAGCCCTGCATCGTCGTTCTGCCCCCGCTCCCGCTGAGCGCCGCTCTTTCCGCACACAATCCGTTGCCTTCTCTGAGCGGTATGAATCCTCCCGTCCTGTAACTCACCACGCCACCGGACAGGTCGAACTGGTCGCCGAGCGGGGCGGCGGTCGTCGTCGCGTATAGGCAGATGCCGGCGAACGGCAGGCCGTTCACCTGTATCGCCGGGCCGAGGACATCGAAGGCGACCGCCGTTATGTTCGGTAGCAGGCCGCTGAACGAGCGATACCTCATGTGCCACGGGAGCGTTTCGGTTAGGAGCTTGAGCCTCGTTTCGGGCAGTTCCCTGCTCGTGCACATCGCTTCGTTCATCGTCGCCCTCGTGAAGTAGCCGAATAGCGTGCCGACCGTCTTTTCTATCGTCCGGCTGTGGAAGGTGCCTTCGAACGTCACTGGGCAGGAAACTTTGAACGTGACGTTTCCGTAGGTTATCTCCGGGGTCCATTCCGGCCAGATCACTCTGAACGCCTGCGAGCTGGTGCGGAGGTGCGCGGCTGACGCGCTGCTGACGAAGCTGGCGAGCGCGGCCGCCGCGACAAGCGCGCCGAGGATGGTCCGTCGCATGGCGAGGTCCTTTCGGTCGTGACCGCACGGCCGACCGCGCGGTCGGTTGCCTACCGATCGTAACCGCGCCTAGGCCGCGCGGCTACGCGTCGCCGGGAGCGACCAGAAGCGGTCGGTGCCGGCCGCCTCGGCGCGCGCGCCGGCGGCCAGGAGCGCGGCGACCGTCTCCTCGCGCTCGACGCCCATCACGGTCGCGATCTCCTGCGTCGCGAGCGGGATCGGCGCCCACGCGAGCACGTCGGCGGCGGCAGCCGGCGGGTCGCGGCGCGGCAGGTCGGGAGCGAGGTTCGCCACCGCGACCTCGTACGCCTGCGCGGGCTGGAAGCCCGGCACGTCGATCGAGACGCCGTCACCGCGCGAGAAGACGAGCGACGGCGCCGTGTAGCGCAACTCGCCCTCCGGCCCCTCCGCGAGCTTGTGGCGCTGCGCGACGCCGGCCGGCGAGGGACGGCGCGCGGCCGCCATGTCGTCCTCCAGCGCGCGCTCGACCGCCGGGTCCTCGCACCAGCGGCGCAGCACCGCCGGGTCGAGGCCGGCCTCGCGCGCGGCGCGAGCGATCGTGAGCGGATCGTCGAGGACCGCGGACGGGCGCGTCATCGCGTGGACCCGCAGCCGCCGCAGCAGCGGCCGCTCGCTGCCGGGCGCGTGCAGGCGCGCCGCGACGACCGCACGGCAGGCCGGGACCGTGGCGCCGAGGCGGGGGCGCGGGGTCGGGTCCAGCGGCATCCCGTAGCGCTCGGCGAAGCGGGCGTAGCCGGCCGCGAGCCGCTCGGGCGTGAAGCCGCGCTGCTCGTACTCGCGCGGATCGCGGGTGAGCCCGATCAGCCGCAGTCGCCACTGCAAGCCGTCGCCATAGAGCCAGCGCAGCCGCCAGCGCGACGGCTCCGCCGACCACGCCCACGGGCAGGCCGGGTCGGTGTACTCGGTGACGAGCAGCGGCTGCACGCTCCCGCTGCTACCACGCTCGCGCGCCTGTCACACGGGCAGCGTCATCGCGCGCACCGCGCGACGCCGCCGCGCACTCCTGACCGCGGCGGCGCAGCGCCTTAAGCGAGGCCTATATTAGCGTCAGCGTGACTTTGTTGGTCAAGCCCGCCTGCGTGAGCGATGCGTTGCCTTCGTACGTCATGCTTTCCCCACAGAGGAATCCGCCCACCAACGGCGCTGTCTGCCTCACGGGTTCCGCATTGACTGCGGTGATGGCACCACCTGCTTCCCGGACGAACTGATACTGCATCGGCGCTTCGGCATTCGTTCTGTATAGGCAACTCCATTCGACAACGCTGTTTTCGTGGATGAATATCGACACACCTGTGAATTGCAGCTTCATCGAGGTTATCGTCGGTAGCGTTCCGGCAAACGCGGCGTACCTGACGTGCCATGGCAGCGTTTCCCGTAGAAGCGTCGCTCTCACCGGAAATTCGGTCGGCCCCACTGTGCATGAGGCTTCCGGCATCGACGCTCTCGTGATGTAGCCGATTAGCGTCATTATGACTTTCCGCATCGTTGTGGCATGAAAGCTTCCTTCGAGCGTCAGCGGGCAGGTCGTGGCCCTGGGGTTGTTGTTCCAGCTCATGGAGATGTTGAACGTCGGCCAGACGAGTCTGAAGCCTCTTTCAGCGCCCGAGAACTGAAACCGCCCGGCTGACGCGGTCGCGACCGCGACCGCCAAGGCCGCGACGACGATGAGCAGCCCGACGACGCTGGCAGGGCGTGCACGCATGATGGGTCCTTTCGATCAGGCCGCACGGCCCGAACCGTGCGAGCGGCTGGACGGACGCGGACCGCTCCCCCGGCCCCCGTACGCGCCAGCTTACGCTCAAGCGAGCGGCAGAACCAACTGATCGGTCGAGGGCGGCGCGCCGGGGCTGCCGTCCGTGGTCGCGTCGTCGTCCGCGAACGATGCCATCCGCACCCCCAGCAGTCGCACCGGCCGCGGCGGTGCGTAGGCGCGCAGCAGCTCCAGCGCGATCTCGGTCACCAGCTCGGCGTCGCATGTCGGGGCGTCGATCGTGCGTGCGCGGGTGACGTTGGTCCAGTCGTCGAGCCGGACCTTGATGCCGATCGTGCGCCCGCGCTTGCCGCGTCTCGCGAGCCCCTCGCACAGCTCGCGCGCGAGGCGGCGCAGGATCTCCTCCAGCTCCTCCAGCGACGCGATGTCCTCGTCGAAGGTGCGCTCGTTCGAGCGCGACTTCAGCACCCGCGAGGTGCTGACCGGCGAGTCGTCGTGGAACCAGGCCCTGCGGTGCAGCTCGCGGCCGTGGCGCGCGCCGAGCCGCGCGGCCAGCTCCGTCTCGGGCACCTGCTGGAGCTGGGCGATCGTCTCGATCCCCAGCGCGCGCAAGCGCTCGGCCGTCTTCGGGCCGATGCCGGGCAGCCGGCTCGGCGGGTCGCCGGCGAAGCGCTGCGCGGCCTCCTCGCGCCCCATCGCGACGAAGCCTCTCGGCTTGCCGACGTCGCTGCAGATCTTCGCGATCAGGCGGTTCGGCGCGACGCCGACCGACAGCGAGATGCCGGTGCGCGCGAGCACGTCGGCGACCAGCTCGCGCAGCACCCGCAGCGGCTTCTCCATCCCGGTCAGGTCGGCGTAGGCCTCGTCGAGGCCGAGATGCTGGAGTGCGCCGAGCCGCGCGGTGACGAGCTCCCACACCTCGCGCGACGTGGCGCGGTAGGCGTCGAAGTCGGGCGGCAGCACGATCGCGTGCGGGCACAGACGGCGCGCCTGCGAGGCGGGCATCGCCGAGCCGACCCCGTATCTGCGCGCCTCGTAGGAGGCCGTCGTGACGACCGCGCGCGGGCCCGAGCCGGCGACGATCACCGCCTTGCCGCGCAACTCCGGGCGCCTGAGCAGCTCGACCGACGCGTAGAAGGCGTCGCAGTCGAGATGCGCAATCACGCGCTTGGGCGGCGGCGGTCCCTCGGACATCCGTGTCCCGAGGGTACGCCGTCAGCCGGCTGGATGCACGAACGTGCGTTCGCCTCGGGGTGCCGGAGGCGGCCACGTGGTCGCCGGAGGCGGGCCCCCGTGCGTTATCGCGTGCTCCACACCACGCCGACGCCGTCGAACCCGAGCGCGCGCGCGGTCGCGCCCGTCAGGTCCCATTCGCGGCCGCCGACGTACGGGCCGCGGTCGATCACCGGCACCGTCACCTCGCGCCCGTGGTAGCGCAGCGTCACCTTCGTCCCGCACGGCAGCGTCTTATGCGCGACGCCGAGCGTGTTGTAGCCGAGCGTCCCGCCGCACGCGAGCGCGCCGCCGTAGAGCGCGTACCACGACGCCACCGTCGGGCGGAAGGCCTGCAACGAGCCGGCGCGGGTACGCGTGCCGGCGTTGCGACGATCGCCCGCGAAGCGGATGCGCAGTTGCTCGTTGCCGGGCGTCTCCACCGCCATGCGCGCGTCGAAGTGGCCGTTCGCGCGCGTGCGCGCCCGTGCGACGGCGTGCCAGCGTCCGCCGGCACCAGCCTCGACGATCACGCGCCGGCCGCCGGTGCGCGGCAGCAGCGTGCCGCGCAGGTGCACGGCGCTGCCAGCGTTCACGTCCAGCTTGCGCTGGGGGATCACCAGCTTGCCGGCGACGACGACGTGCCGCGTGCGGCTCGCCGGCGCCGCTTCGGCAGCGGCAACACCGGATTCGCCGCTCGCGGCGGCCTCCGGCAGCAGCGCGACGCGCACCGCGCCCGAGCGCTTCACTTGCACGCGGAAGTCGTAACGGCCGCCAGCTTCGACGGTCGTCTCGGCGATTGGACGCCAGCGGCGCCCGTGTGCGGCGTATTGCAAAGCCACCCGTCGCCCGGAGTCGGACGCGGCGAGGCGCCCGGAGACGTCGGCGCGCTGACCGAGCCGCAGGGTGGCGTCCCGCACCACGGGTGGCGGCGGGACCTGGGACAACGCCGGCGCGGGCGCTTCGGCGAGCGCGAGCGCCGTGACGGACAGGGTCGTTCCAAGTGCGAGCGCACCGATCGCGGCATGCCGCGGCGCGATGCGACCCGCGTTTCGCAGGCGCAACAGGACAGAGCCTCCTTCGGTTCGACCACGCCTACGGGGTTAGCTGTCGGGCTCGCAGCACCGCTTCAACGCGCCTTCATTCACCGTGAACGTGGTGAATGCAGACGCGACGGTGGCGCTATGACGGCAGCAGCCGCCGATTCGCCCCAGCCGAACGGAATCGCACCGCTCGGCAAGTGGTCCCCCCGCTCGTCGCCGCACCGGGCAGCGACGACTCGGCAAGTCGATGTCCGGAGCAGGCTACCAGGGTCGAACGGTCGGCCAGTGTGTTCAATCTCACACTTGGGATCCGCACAGGCCGGGTTGGCAAGACTGCCAGAATGCCGGTGTGGCCGATCGCAACCGCCTGACGGGGCTCGACAGCTCGTTCCTGCACCTCGAGCACGACGCCGCGACGCATATGCACGTCGCCTCGTGCATGGTGTTCGAGGGCCCGCCGCCGATGCACGACGAGCTCGTCGCGCACGTCGAGGCGCGCCTGCACCTGGTGCCGCGCTACCGCCAGCGGCTCGCGTTCGTGCCGTTCGGCCAGGGCCGCCCGGTGTGGGTCGACGACCCGCACTTCAACACCCGCTACCACGTGCAGCACCACGCGCTGCCGCCGCCGGGCAGCGACGAGCAGCTCAAGCACCTCGCCGGCCGCGCCTTCTCGCAGCAGCTCGACCGCAACAAGCCGCTGTGGGAGCTGTGGCTCGTCGAGGGTCTCGCGGGCGACCGCTTCGCGATCCTCGGCAAGACGCATCACGCGCTCGTCGACGGCATCTCCGGGGTGGACATCACGACCGTGCTGTTCGACGTCGCGCCCGAGCCGGCGCCGACGCCCGCGCCCGAGCAGCCGTGGGTCCCCGGCCCGATGCCGAGCAGCGCGCAGCTGCTCGCCGACGCGCTGCTGGAGCGCACGACCGTGCCGGCCGAGATCTTCCGCGGCGTGCGCGCCGCGATCCGCCGCCCCCGGCGCGTCGCGAAGGAGCTGTTCGGCGACGTCAGAGCGATCGGCTCGTTCACGCTCCCGGGCGCGCGCAGCGCGCCGCCGAGCCCGCTCAACGTCCCGATCGGCCCGCACCGGCGCTTCACCTGGTGCGAGGAGGAGCTCGACCGCATCAAGGCGATCAAGAACGCGCTCGGCGGGACCGTCAACGACGTCGTGCTGGCGACCGTCGCCGGTGGTCTCGGCCGCTACCTGCGCGCGCACGGCCACCCGACGATCGAGCTCGTGTTGCGCGCGATGATCCCCGTCTCCGTGCGCAGCGAGGAGGCGCGCGGCGCGCTCGGCAACCAGGTCGCGGCCGTGTGGGCGAGCCTGCCGGTCGGCGAGACGGACCCGGTCGAGCGGCTCGCGCTCGTGCGCGGCGAGATGGAGGGGCTGAAGGAGTCCCACCAGGCCGTCGGCGCGCGTCTGCTGACCGAGCTGACCGGCTTCGCGCCGCCGACCGTGATGGCGCAGGCCGCGCGGCTGCAAGCGCGCCAGCGCTACTTCAACCTCGTCGTCACCAACGTGCCGGGACCGCAGTTCCCGCTCTACGTGCTCGGCCGTCAGATGCGCGCGATCTACCCGATGGTGCCGCTCGCGCAGAACCTCGCGCTGGGGATCGCGATCATGAGCTACAACGGCAGCCTCGCGTTCGGGCTCAACGCCGACTTCGACGCGCTGCCGGACGTCGAGCTGCTCGCCACGCAGCTCGACGAGGCGCTCGACGAGCTGGCGGTCGCCGCCGGCCTGCCGCGCAGACGGCGCAGCCGCGCCCGCCGGCGGACGACGAGCGCGAACGGCCGCACCACGGCCGAGACGCCCGCCGCGACCTGACGCGGGCCGCCGTCCGTCGGCCGCGCGTGGCATCGTCCAGCGCGCCGCGCATGGAGTCCTCGACCCCGCCCCCCGCCCCGCACCGCCGCCTGCGCCGCGCCGGCCTCGCGCTGCTGACGCTGCTGATCGCGCTCGGCGGCTTCGTACTCGTGCTGCTGTTCTTCGAGAGCCGCGACAGCTCGCAAGTCCCGCAGAGCGCCGGCGGTGCCCCCGGCGGCGTGCCGGGCCAGGCGGTGCGCAACCAGGCGCGCGCGCACAGACCGGGCGCGCCGATCAGACGCGACGGCGTGCCCCTGACGCGCGACCAGCTGCTGCATGCGCTTGCGCTCGGCGACGTGGTGATGGTCTACGGCACGAGCGCGCCGCCGCAACAGCTTCGCGCGCTCCAGCAGACGGTCAGCGGGCCGTTCGATCCGGTCCTCGCGGCCAGTGGGGCGGCCGTGATCCTCGCGCGCAGAGCGGGCACGGACGGGGTCGTCGCGCTGGCCTGGCGGCGCATGCTGCACGCGCGCAGCGCCGCGGACCCCGCCTTGCAGGACTTCGCGGACTACTGGCTCGGCCGCGCTGGGGGATGATGCGGGGCATGGCGCCGTCCAGCCCCCTCCACGTCGCGCTCGCGCAGATCAACGCGGTCGTCGGCGACATCGCCGGCAACGAGCGCACGATCGCCGCCACGATCGACCGCGCGCGCGAGCAGGGCGCGCAGCTCGTGCTGTTCCCCGAGCTGGCGCTGACCGGCTACCCGCCCGAGGACCTGCTGCTGAAGGAGCACTTCCTGCGCGATGCGCGCGCGGCGCTCGACCGCATCGCGACAGGGACCGAGGGGATCGTCGCGCTGGTCGGCTTCCCCGAGCGCGAGGACGACGTCTACAACGCGCTCGCGGTGCTCGCCGACGGCGCCGTGCAGGCGGTCTACCGCAAGCTCCACCTGCCGAACTACGGCGTCTTCGACGAGCAGCGCTATTTCCAGAGCGGCACCGGCCCGGCGCTGATCGAGCTCGGCGATCACAAGATCGGGCTGACGGTCTGCGAGGACATCTGGGAGCCGGGTCCGCCCGCCTCGACCGAGGCGCGTGCGGGCGCGACGCTGATCGTGAACGTCTCCGCCTCCCCCTACCACGCCGGCAAGGGCTTGGAGCGCGAGCGGATGCTGGCGCAGCGCGCACGCGACAACCTCTGCGCGATCGCCTTCTGCGCGCTCGTCGGCGGCCAGGACGAGCTCGTGTTCGACGGCCACTCGCTCGTGCTCGACCACCACGGCGAGGTGATCGCGCGCGCGGCGCAGTTCGAGGAGGAGCTGCTGCTCGCGACGATCGACCTCGAGGCGGCGGCGACGCAGCGCCTGCGCGATGCGCGCCAGCGCGCACCGGCGCGGCGTGCGCGCAAGCGCGTGCCGACGCTCGCGCGGCTGGAGCTGCCGGCGTCGAGTGCGGCCGGCGCCGCGGACCAGCTCGGCGGGCCGGTCGCGCCGCTGCTGTCGCGGCCGGCGGAGGTCTACGGCGCGCTCGTCACCGGGCTGCGCGACTACGTGCGCAAGAACGGCTTCAGACGCGTCGTGCTGGGTCTCTCGGGCGGGATCGACTCCGCCCTCGTCGTCTGCATCGCGGCGGACGCGCTCGGTCCGGAGGGCGTAGCGGCGGTCGTGATGCCCTCGCCGTACTCGTCAAGCGAGACGCAGGAGGACGCCCGCACGCTCGCCGCCAGACTCGGCGTCGAGCTGTTCGAGCTGCCGATCGCGCCGGCGATGCAGGCCTACGACACCGCGCTGAACGATGTCTTCGCGGGCACGGAGCCGGGCATCGCGGAGGAGAACCTGCAGGCGCGGATCCGCGGCAACCTCGTGATGGCGCTGTCGAACAAGTTCGGCTGGCTCGTGCTCGCGACCGGCAACAAGTCGGAGATGTCGGTCGGCTACTCGACGCTCTACGGCGACCTTGCCGGCGGCCTCGCCGTCATCAAGGACTGCCCGAAGACGACCGTCTACGAGCTGGCGCGGTGGGTCAACGAAGAGGCCGGCACGGGCCGCATCCCGCGGTCGATCATCGACCGCGCGCCGAGCGCCGAGCTGCGCCCCGACCAGCGCGACGAGGACTCGCTGCCGCCCTACGCCGTCCTCGACCCGATCCTCGACGCCTACGTCGAGGACGACCTCGGCCGCGAGCAGCTGCTGCTGCGCGGCTTCGACGCCGCCGACGTCGACCGCGTGATCGCGCTCGTCGACCGTGCCGAGTACAAGCGCCGTCAGGCCCCCCCAGGGATCAAGATCACGAGCCGTGCGTTCGGGCGCGACCGCCGCGTCCCGATCACCAACCGCTACGGCGGTTAATCGATCGCAGCTAATCTGGTCGGATGGGGGCCACGCCCGTCTTGCGACGGCGTGCGAGGAGCGAACGGCCGCGCGCGTCGTCCCCGGGTCGTCGCGCGGTCACGCCGGCGGAGGCGGCGTGGATCGCGGCGCTGCCGTGCGCGCTGCTGACGATCGCCGCGATGCTCGCACTCGGCCCCGCGATCGCGCACGCGTTCCTGGAGCCGCGCCGGAACGTCTTCTTCCCAAGCATCCAGGTCTACCCGCAACCGGAGGAGCACGGCCGCATCCTGATCGCGCTGCTCGGGCCGCCGCTGCTGACCGCCGTCGTGCTCGCGCAGGCCGCGCCCGCCGTGCGCGCGCGCATTGTGCTCGCGGAGCGCACGATCCGCGCGCTCGTGCTCGCGGCGCAGCTCGCGCTCGTCGCCGTCGTGGTCGTGTGCTTCGCCGCGCAGAACAACATCGGCCTGAGCGCCGACTTTCCGTTCTGGGGCCACTACGTCTTCTTCCGCTGGAGAACGCTCTTGGTCGCGCTGCTGCTGCCGCCGGCCGCGCTGCTGGCGCTGCGCGGCGGACGCCTCGCCGCGGCGCTCGCACGGCTCCGGCACGAGACGCCGCGCCGCCGTGTGACGTGCGCCGCGCTCGCGGCCCTCTACACGGCGCTGTGGATGACGACGGCGGTCAACCTCGACAGCTCGATCGGCAACACGTTCGAAGCCGTCGGAAAGCACCTCCTATGGACGATGGCCGAAGCGTTCGCGGTGCTCGACGGGCGCACGCCGCTGGTCGACTACCACGCCCAGTACGGCCAGCTGTGGGCCTACCTCGCCGGCGCCCCGATGGCCCTTTTCGGCACGACCATCTTCACCTACACGCTCACGATGGCCACCGGCACCGGGCTGGCGATCTTCGCCGTCTACGCGATCCTGCGCCGGCTCACGCGCAGCTCCACCGCCGCGCTCGCGCTCTACGTCCCGTTCGTCGCGACCGCGTTCTTCACGATCGTCGGGCCGCTCGCCGACCGCTACGGACCGCAGAACCTCTACCTGCTGTGGCCGATCCGCTGCGCCGGCCCGATGCTGCTCGCCTGGCTGACCGCACGCCACATCGACGGCGACCGGCCGCGTCGCGTCTGGCTGCTGTTCGCCGTCGCCGGCCTCGTCGTGCTCAACAACCCGGACTGGGGACTCGCGGCGGCGCTCGCGACGTCCGCGGCGCTCGCCGCGGCGGGACCGCTCAACTGGCCGACGCTGCGGCGGCTCGCGCTGCACGCCGCCGCGGGCCTGGCCGGAGCCGTCGCGGTGGTCTCGCTGCTGACGCTCGCGCGGGCCGGCACGCTGCCGCGCTTCGGGCTGCTGCTGGAGTTCTCGCGGCTGTACGGGATCGACGGCTGGGGCCAGCTGGCGACGCCCGAGCTGGGCCTGCACGTCGCGATCTTCCTCACGTTCGCCGCCGCGCTCGCGACCGCCGCCGCGCGCGTCGTGCGCGGCGCCGAGCAGCGCCTGCTGACGAGCATGCTGGCCTGGATCGGCGCCTTCGGCCTCGGCGCGAGCCCGTACTACGCTGGACGCGCGCACCCGCTCGCGCTGTTCGACTTCTTCGCGCCGTGGGCGCTGGCGGTCATCCTGCTGCTGCTCGTCGTGCTGCCGGGACTCGCCGCCCGCGGCTGGCGCCGGCCGACGCCGCCGGAGCTGGCGCTGCTGTTCTCGCTCGGCCTGATCGTCTGCTCATTGCCGCAGACGCCCACCCCCTGGTCCCAGCTTGCGCGCCTGCGCGACCGCACCGCCACACCCGTGTTCGAGCAGCGCGCCGCGGTGCGGTTCGTGCGCGCCACGTCGCAGCCCGGGGAGCGGGTCGGCGTCTTGATACAGCTCGGGAACCGCATCGCGTACGACGCCGGCGTCACGAACGTCTCGCCGTACTCCAGCATCGAGTCGATGCCCACGCGCGAACTGCTCGCGCGGATGGTCACGGAAATACGCAGGGCCGGCGCCACGAAGCTCTACGTCGAACTCAACCTCACACGCCCCGAACAGGGCGAAGCGCTGGAGGCTGCAGGCTTCGGGGTCGAGCAGGAAGACGCGACGAGAAAGTATGTGATGCTCGTCGACCAGAAGTGAGCGACGGCGTCAGCGCGGCTCGCGCACCGCGATCGTCATCCGCGTCGTCGCGCACAGGCGATCGGCGTCGTCGCGGATCTCGACGTCCCACAGCCACGTCGTTCTGCCTCTGTGGAAGGGACGCGCGAGCGCGTGGATCGTGCCGTCGAACATCGGCCGCAGAAAGTTCGTGCTGTTCGAGAGCCCCATCGCGGCCATGCCCTGCTCGTGCACGCCGATGAACGTGCCCATCGAGGCGAGCGACTCGGCGATCGCGGCGAACACGCCGCCGTGCACGAGCCCGAACGGCTGCTTCAGCTCCGCTCTGACCGGGACCGTCGCCGCGATCGTGCCGTCGTCGTTGACGCGCACGTCGTGCATGCCGATGAGCGCGTCGAAGGTCGGGGGCGGCGGCTCCTCGCTCACGGCGCGGAACGATAGCCGCGCGTGCAAGCAAGTGGGTCGGCCGAACGTCCGCGTCCTCTAGGCTTTTCGCAGTGTCCGGGCTCGACGGCCTCCCCCCCGACCAGCGCGCGGTCCTGCAGCTGATCCTCGTGCAGGGTCGCGGCTACGGCGACCTCGCGGCGACGCTGCGACTCGACGCGTCCGCAGTCCGCGAGCGTGCGCACGCCGCCGCAGGAGCGCTCGCCGGCGCGACCGCCGCACAGCTCGACGCCGACACGCGCGGCCGCGTCGTCGACTACCTGCTCGGACAGCAGGACGACGGCGAGCGCATCGTCACGTTCGCCGCGCTCGGCGAGTCGCCGGCCGCCTGCCGCTGGGCGCAGGAGCTGCGCGCGCACCTCGCGCCGGTCGCGCGCGAGGAGCTGCCCGAGGTGCCGGCCAGCGCGACCGTCGCCGCCGCCGTCAACGGGAGCGGCGCTGCTGCGCCTGAGCCTGCGCCTGCGCCGCAGCCGGTCGTCGCCGACCCGGCCGCGGCGACCGCCGCGATCGCCGCGATCCCGCCCGTGCCGATGCGACCGCGCGCCGACGCTGCGCCCACCTCATCCGCCGCTGCGCCGCCGCCCGCGCCGCCGCGCGACCCGGAGACCGCCGCAACGGGCGGCCCGCCGCGCCCCTCGCGGCTCGGCGGCGCGATTCTGATCGCCGGCGCGCTCGCGCTCGTCGTCGTGCTCGCGATCGTGCTGATCGGGAACGGCAACGACGGCGGCGGCAGCGGATCGGCCGCCGCGACCGGCGCCCAGACGCAGACGACGCGCACGACGCCGCGCGCGCAGACCTCGACGACCGGAACGAACGCGAGGGCGCAGGCGAGAACCGTCGGCGGCGCCGTGCTGAGATCCCCGACCGGCGGCAGCGGCCTCGGCGCGGCGCTCGTGCAGCAGGGCGCCGACGGCAGACGCCTGCTCGCCGTCGAGGCGGCGAGACTGCCGGGCAACGCCGGCACGTCGTACTACGCGATCTGGCTGCAGGGCGCGGCCGGCAACCGCTTCCTCGGCTTCGTTCCCAGACAGGTGAGAGCGAACGGCACGTTCACCGTCAGCTCGGCGCTGCCGAAGAACCTGAGCCTGTCGTCGTACTCCACCGTCCTGCTGACCAGCGAGGACGGCAACGCGAGCGCGGCGCCGACGACGCCCGGCGCGACCGTGCTGAGCGGCCCGCTCAGACTGGCGGGCTGACGAGCGCCTCGAGCCCCGTCAGCGCCTCCTTGAGCTGTCTGCGCGCCGCGCGCTTGAACAGGAACGGCACGAGCCGCGACCAGCCCCGCAGTTGCTGGCGCAGCTCGATCGTCACGGCCGTCGCAGCGCCGCCGTCGGCGGGCGCGAGCGCGAGCGCCGTCTGCGCCTCCGCCAGCAGCGGCTCGAACGGCGTGCCCTCCAGCTCCTGCTCCCAGCGCAGCAGTCGCGTCGCGTCCTCCTCGACGACGCGGAAGTCGGCGCGCACCGGCCGCCCGCGCGCACTGATCATCACCTGCGTGAAGCGGCCGTCGCGGACCGCCTCCATGCGCGTCACGCGCGGCCACCAGCGCGCCTGGTGCCACGGGTCGGCCAGTACCGCCCAGACCGCGTCCGGCGCGGCCGGGAGCGTGCGGCTGACGCGCGTGGTCGGCACCGCGTGACCGGATCCGCCCGCCGCCCGCGCCGCCGTCAGCCGGCGATGTTGCGCAGGTCGCGTATCAGCAGCAGGTGCTTGAGGTACGTCGCGACGGCGGCGAGGTTCTCGAGCGTCTCGACGGCCTCTCTGCGTCGCTCCGGGTTGCGCGAGCGCAGCGCCGGGGCGAGGATCTGCTGCAGCAGTGCGGCCTCGCGGTCGGCGGAGGTGCGGAAGACGCGCAGGTTGCGCCCCGCGACGCCGTACCTCGCGAGCTCGGCGACCGCGCGCACGATCTCGCGCTCGGTCTCGTCGTAGTAGCGCACGCCCGCGCGCTGCTCGCCTCTGATGACGCCGAACTCCTCCAGCTCGTGCACGAGTCTCGGCTCGGCGCCGGTCTCCTCGACGACGTCGTCGAGCGAGTAGACGGCACCCGGCCCCTTCACCGCGACCGCGGTGCGGCGCAGGTGACGGATGTCCGGTCTCTTGGCGCCGGCCTCCCCACCCGCCAGCTCCTCCTCGGCGCGCCCGCCGGCCAGCTCCTGGCGGATCACCCTCAGCGGCAGGAACTCGTCGCGCTGCAGGCGCAGGATCGTGCGCAGGCGCTGCACGTCGTTCTGCGTGTAGAGCCGGTAGCCGCCCTGCGTGCGGCGCGGCGTCAGCAGCTTCTGATCCTCGAGGTAGCGGATCTTCGAGATCGAGATGTCGGGGAACTCCTGCTTGAGCGCCTTGCAGACGGCGCCGATCGTGAGCGACTTGCGGCGCGGCGCCGGCGTCTCCTCGGAGGGTGCGCCCTCGACGGGGGGCTGGGGCGTGTCGGCGGTCGTGCTCATCGTGCGAGGTACGCGAGCTTGTACTTGCCGACTTGCAGCTCGTCGCCGTCTTGCAGACGGTGCGACTCGATCCGCGTGCGGTTCACGTAGGTCCCGTTGAGCGAACCGCAGTCGTCGAGGTACCAGTCGTCGCCGCGGCGCACGAGCAGCGCGTGATCGCGCGAGACGGTCACATCGTCGAGGAACACGTCGCTGTCGGGGCGGCGGCCGATCGTCAGGCGCTCGCCGTCGATCGCGAAGCTCTCGCCGGCGCGCCCGCCGCCGGAGCGGATCACCAGCGCGGCGCCGCGTGAGACGACGTCCTCGAGCTGGACCGGCTCGATCTCGCCGGTCTCGCCGATGCGGTACGTCGCGGTCGTTTCATGGTTGGCGCCGCCTTCGGCGACGGCCAGGAACGCGCCGCACTTCTGGCAGTAGTTGGCTCCGATCGCGTTCGCGAAGCCGCACTCGGGGCAGTGGAGCGCCACGGGTTCCTCCAGCGGTGAGCGGTCGCGGGCGGGCGGGAGCCCGTCCTACTCCTCGTCGTCCAGCTTCGGGCCGCGGCCCGCGAGGATGTTCGTCAGCTTCTCGACGTCGGCGCCGGAAAAGACGTCCTCGCCGCCTTCGTGCTTCTTGCGCAGGCGATTGACGAGCTCCGCACGCAGAATGTCGATCTTGCCGTGGAGGATGCGGCGCTTGTAGCTGATCTCGAGCTCCTCCTCGGTCAGCTGCTGGATGAGGTCCTTCAGCTCCTGATCGCTCAAGGAGCCAAGGTCCGGGAAGGTGTCCATCGTCACGCTAAGTCTCCGATCCTCACTGGCGGGACGCGCGAGTATAGCCGCGCGCGGTCACAACCTCAACGTCAGCTTGAGGGTCTAGCGGCCCGCGCGGCCCGCACGCCGTCGCGCACGTACAGCGCGGTCGCGGTCAGCGCCAGCGCAAGGCCGATGTAGAGCAGAACCTCACCGAGCGTCTGGAGGCCGCACATCGGGAAGAACAGGCCGCCCATCACCGGCGCAACCGCAAGCCGGCCCGGCCAGTTGATGCGGATGTCGACGCCGTGCCTGAGACCCTGGCGGGCAAGCCCCAGCATCAGCAGCTCGCGCGCGACGAGCACGGCGAGCGCCCAACGCGGCAGCAGGCAGAAGTGCCAGGTGACGATCACGCCGCTGATCACGAGCAGGCGGTCGGTGACCGGGTCCATCAGCGTGCCGAGGCGGCTGTACTGGCGGGTGACGCGGGCGGCCATCCCGTCCGCGTAGTCGCCCCAGCCGATGACGGCGAACAGGATCGCCTGCGGAGCGCCGACGCCGTCGTCGCTGGAGAGCGCGACGATCAGGAACACGGGGATCAGCAGCAGGCGCGCGAAGCCGATCGCGTTCGGGATCGTCCACGGGTTGAGCGGCGCCCCCGCGGTTGTGGCCGCCGGCGGTGGCCCGGAGCGGTCGAGGCCGAGCAGGCGGCGAAGTGTGAGCGGGCGCGCCGCCGCCGGATCTGCGCCGGTGCCCGCGGCCGGTTCCCCGCCGCCCGCGGTCCCGTTCTCGTGCGCGTCGCCGCCTACGGGAGCGTCCGCCACAGCTTGAGCACCGCCTCGGCAGCGCCGTCGAGCGGCACGCTGCGCGTCTCGCGCCCGCGTCGCACCTGCAGCTCCAGCTCGCCGCCGGACAGCGTGCGCTTGCCAACCGTGATGCGCAGCGGGCAGCCGAGCAGCTCGGCGTCGGCGAACTTCTGGCCCGGGGCCAGCTCGCGATCGTCGTAGAGCACGTCGGCGCCGAGCGCGCGCAGCTCGTCGTAGAGCCGCTCGGCGTACGTCTGCTCCTCACTGCCCGCTCTGCCGAGCCCGACCAGCTCGAGCTCGAACGGCGCCAGCGCGCGCGGCCACGCGATGCCCGCCTCGTCGGCCGTCTGCTCGACGGCGGCGGCGACGATCCGCGCCGGCCCGATTCCGTAGGACCCCATCACGATCGGTCTGCTCGTGCCCGACTCGTCGAGGTAGGTCGCGCCGAGCGGCTCGGAGTAGCGCGTGCCGAGCTTGAAGATGTTGCCGACCTCGATCGCCGCCTCGATGCGGATCGCGTTGCCGTTGACGGTGTCCCCCGCCTCAACGGTGCGCACGTCGGCGCGCTCGAAGGCGAAGTCGCGGCCGGGCTCGACGCCGCGCAGGTGGAAGTCGGGGCGGTTGGCGCCGGTCACGTAGCCGCCGTCCTGGACGGCGTGGTCGAGCAGCACGGGCGCGTTCGCACCGACCGGGCCGATGTAACCGGCGGGACCGACCTTCTGCGCGAACTCGTCCGGCTGGGCCGGACGGCAGGGCGCGCCGAGCGCGTTGCGCAGCTTGATCTCGTTGACGCGGTGGTCGCCGCGCACGACGACGAGCACGAGCCCGCGGCCGTCGACGATCACCGGGTAGGCCTTCAGCAGCGCGCCGTGCGGGACGCCGAGGTTCGCCGCGACCTCCTCGACGGTCGTGAGGCCGGGCGTGTGGACCTCCTCCGGCTGATCGAGCGGCGCCGGAAGCGTCACGGGCTGCGCGTCGGCGCTGGCGATCTCGACGTTGGCGGCGTAGCCGGGCGCAAGCGCGACGGCATCCTCGCCGGCGGCGCAGGGCGCCATGTACTCGTGCGCGCCGATCCCGCCCATCATGCCGACGTCCGACTCGACGCGGTACCACTCGAGGCCGGTGCGCTCGAAGATGCGGTCGTAAGCGGCGACATGCTTGTCGTAGGAGGCGTTCAGACCCTCCACGTCGCGGTCGAAGGTGTAGGAGTCCTTCATCACGAACTCCCGTGTCCGCAGGACCCCCGCGCGCGGGCGCGGCTCGTCCCGCTCCTTGGTCTGGAAGTGGTAGAGGATCAGCGGCAGGTCGCGGTAGGAGCGCACGAGCTGCGCGACGTGCGTCGTGACGATCTCCTCGTGCGTCATCGCCAGGACCATGTCGGCGCCCTTGCGGTCTTGGAGCTTGAACAGCTCGTCGATCTCGTAGCGGCCGGTGCGCTTCCAGATCTCGGCCGGGTTGAGGACCGGCATCAGCAGCTCCTGGCCGCCGATCGCGTTCAACTCCTCGCGGATGATCTGCACGACCTTCTCGTGCGCCCGCCAGCCGGCCGGCATCCACGTCCACAGCCCGGCGCCGAGCTGGCGCACCAGCCCGGCCCGGACCATCAGCTTGTGCGAGATCGCCTCCGCGTCGGCGGGAGCCTGCTTCTCGGTCGGCAACAGGTAGGTCGACAGGCGCGTCATCGCGCGGGAGCCTAGACGCTCGGCGCCCGGCGGCGCTCAGCGGAACAGCGTGCGGTTCGCGAGCAGGACGTCGTAGACCGGCCGCGGGAGGCCGTGGGCGTCGAGGATCGCGGAGTCCCAGCGGTTGGTCGGCGGCGAGGCGAACCACTGGTACAGGTAGACGCGGTCGATCTTGCGACGGTAGTGGTTCGCCTGGTTGAAGATCGCCTGCATCGCGCGCTTCTGGCGTGCGAGATCGGGGCGGAAGGACTGGCGCGCGTTCTGCGGCTGGAAGCGGAAGAGCCCGGCCGTCTCGGTCAGCCAGATCTTGCCGGGCAGGATTCTCGCCGCTCTGCGCATCGAGCTGTTCTTGTCCTTCACGAAGCGGTTCGTGTCGGTGTAGTTGTGCAGGCCCCACACCTTCGGCGTCGGCACGTGCTGCGCGCGGAACGCTCTCAGCACCGCCGTCGAGTACGACGCCATGTTCGGCAGATCCTGGATGTCCGCGCCCAGCACGATGCAGCCGCGGCAGTTCGCCTTGACGATCTTGTAGTACGTCACGACCGCGTCCGGATAGCGGGCCGTCGGCTGCGTGAGGTTGTTGACCTCGTTCCACGGCTGGTAGATGCGCACCTGCGGGTAGCGCTTGTGAAAGGCCACGAAGGCTTTTCTGAACGCGGAGGCGGTGATCGGCTTGCAGCCCTTCGCGCGCCCGATGTTCGGGCATCTCATGTTCAGCGGCGGGTTGAACGCGACGACGACCTCCATGTCGGCCGCCTGCGCGGCGTCCATCCACGCGTCGACGAGGTCGCGCTGCTTGAAAATCGAGTCGATCGCCGTGATGTAGCGCGTGCGCGCCGGCGCGAGCTGCTCGAAGTAGGTGTTCGTGAACAGCGCCGGGTTCTGGTCGGCGACGCCAACGACGTAGGCGTGGCCCGTCGCAGGGACGACCATCAGCGCGCACACGAGCGCGGCGAGGAGTGCGAGCAGGAAGCGGCGGGAGATCACGAGCGACGGACTGTAGCGAGGGGCGCGGCGGGGGCCGTGTCGGAGCGGTGAACCCGCTCCGAGCGTCCGAGTTGCGCCGGTCACGCGCTCCCGGTCAGGATCAGCGCAGCGACGCCCTCAGGGTCGTCGGACATCGGGATGTGGCCGCAACGTGGGAGCGGCACATGCCGCGCGCGTGGCAGCAGCGCACGCGCGCGCTCCGCCTGACGCGGGATCAGCAGCCGGTCCCGCGTGCCCCAGCCGATCGTGACCGGCACGCGCAGCTCGTCGCCGTCGCGGAAGGCGTACTCGCGCGAGATCGGCAGCGTCGCCTCCCAGCCGGGTGCGCGTGCGAGCTGCAGAAGATCCTCGGCCGCCTCCGCGCCGTCACGCTTGGCCGGCCGCCCGTACATGAGCCCGATCGTCGCCTGGCGGCCAAGCGGCGAGCGCACGATCCGTTGCATCCGCGCGCCGCGCCAGCCCGTCGAGGAGAAGTGCGTCACGCGCAGCATGAGGCGCCCGTAGCGGGCCTCCGCCGGAGACCAGAAGCCGATCGGCGACAGGGCCGTCGCGGACGCGACGGCGCCCATCCGCGCCAGCTCCAGCGCGATTCCGCCGCCGAGCGAGTTGCCGGCGACGTGCGGGCGCTCCACGCCCAGCTCCGTCCACCAGCCGCGCACCGCCCGCGCGAGCGCCTGCACCGTCGGCTTCTCGCCGTCCGGCAGCACCGGCGACGCGCCAAAGCCCGGCAGATCCACCGCCAGCACGTCACGCTCGGCCGCCAGCAGCGGCACGACCGGCGTCCACACGCCGCGCCGCGAGCCGATCCCGTGGATCAGCACGAGCGGCGGACCGGAGCCGCTGCGGTCGTAGGCGAGCTGCATCGGCGGCGAGGCTAGCGGCGCCGTGCAGCCGCCGCGCCGGCTCAGGCCAGCTCGCGCGCGGCAACCACCGGCAGCCCGGCCTCGATGCCGCGCTGGCGCATGCCGCCGTCGTTCGTCACGACCGTCCCCCCGACGCGCGTCGCGAGCGCGACGTAGAGCGCATCGTAGGCCGTGAAGCCGTGTGCGAGCGCCAGCGCGAGCGCTTGGCTCAGGTGCGCGTGAAGCGCCGACCCGCGGTGGGCGAGGCGGCCTCGTCAAGGCGCGTGCGCTCGGCGACGGTCTTCAGCAGCTCGCCGGACATCTCGTCGGCTTCCTCGGCCTGCTTGGCCTTCTCCAGCGCCGCGAGTCGCTCGGGCGTCATCTCCCCCGCGTTCTCGTCCTCGATCGCCTGCAGCCACGCCGCGCCCTCGGCCGCCTCGTGCGCGTCGACCGCAATCCGCTGCGCGCCGGAGCCGACGTACTTGTCGATCTCCTCGAACAAGGTGTCGACCAACTGCTCGGTCGGGACCTTGCGCAGCGCTCTGCCGCGGCTGAAGATCAGCCCCTCGTTCTTCGCGCCGGTGATGCCGAAGTCGGCGTGCGAGGCCTCCCCGATCCCGTTCACCGCGCACCCCAGCACCGCCACCTCGATCGGCTCCTCGTAGGCCTCCAGGCGCTTCTCGATGTCCGCCACGACGGTGTCCATGTCGAACTGCAGCCGTCCGCACGTCGGGCAGGCGATCAGCACCGGGCCGCGCTCGCGGAGCTGGAGCGCCTTGAGGATCTCCCACGCGACCTTCACCTCCTCCTCCGCATGGAAGGTTGAGAGCGAGATGCGGATCGTGTCGCCGATCCCGTCGGCCAGCAGCGTGCCGAGCCCGACGGCGCTCTTCAACGAGCCCGACCACTTCGTGCCCGCCTCGGTGATGCCGAGGTGCAGCGGGTACGGGATCCGCTGCGACAGCAGGCGGTTCGAGGCGATCGTGTTCGGCACGTTCGTCGACTTGATCGAGACCTTGAAGTTCTCGAACTCCAGCCGCTCCATCAGCTCGACGAACTCGACGGCGGCCGTCACCAGCGCCTCGACGCTGTTCTCGCGCTCCAGCTCGTGCAGGTGCTTCGGCAGCGAGCCCGAGTTGACGCCGATCCGCAGCGGCGTGCCGAGCTCTTTCGCGCGCGCGACCACCTGCGCGACCTTGTCCGGGCCGCCGATGTTGCCGGGGTTCAGGCGCACGCAGTGCGCGCCCGCATCGAGCGCCTTCAGCGCGAGCGTGTGGTTGAAGTGGATGTCGGCGATGATCGGGATCGGCGACTCGCGCACGATCGTCTTGAGCGCCTCGACGTCCTGCTCACGCGGGACGGCACAGCGCACGATGTCCGCCCCCGCCTCCGCGACGCGCTTGATCTGCGCCATCGTGGCGGCGAGGTCCGCCGTCTCCGTCTTCGTCATCGTCTGCACGGCGACCGGCGCGCCACCGCCGATCGGCACCGAGCCGACGTGGATCTGCCGCTGCGAGGCCATCTGCGTTCAGTGTACGAGGCGCACGCGTCAGCGCACGTTGAAGCCGCCGTTGTGGAAGCGGCCGATGTCGTTCGAGACGCCGATCAGGAACAGCATGATCACGAGCGCGAAGCCGACGACGCTCGCGCGCTCCATGATCGCGAAGGGAATCGCGCGCCCGCGCACCTTCTCGGCAAGCGCCCAGAAGATGTGGCCGCCGTCGAGCGGCAGGAACGGGAACAGGTTGACGATCGTCAGCGAGAGCGAGATGAACGCGAGGATCGCCAGCGCGGTCGTGACATCGGAGGAGAACGACTGCTGCGTCACGTGGTAGGCCCCGACGACGCTGCCGACCTGCTTGCGCTCTCTCGCCTGGAAGATGTGCGCGAAGACGGACAGCGTCTTCTTCGTGACGTCCCACATGCCGCTGACGCTCTGCCCCGCCGCGCCGGCCAATCCGTAGGTCTCGTGCCGGGAGGCGTAGGTGAAGCCGAGGCGCATGTAGCCGTTCTGCGCGTCGTAGCGCGGGCGGATCGCGAACGCGACGCGTCTTCCGTCGCGCGCGACGACGACGTGCGCGGGTGTCGTCGCGACGCAGCCGGCGACCGCTCTGCCGGCGCATCTGTGCGTGCGCACCTGCGTCGCGATCGCCGTCAGGTCGCCGCTCACGCCGTCGACCGCGACGATGCGGTCGCCCGGCTGGAGATAGCGCGCCGCCGGCTGCTCGAGGCCCGTCCCGGAGACGCGGTGCGTGCCGAGCCACTGCCCGTTCGCGAGGAACAGCACCCACAGGATCAGGAACGCGAGCAGCAGGTTCACGGCCGGCCCGGCGGCGATCACGACGATCCGCTTCCACACCGGCTGCCGGTAGTACGCGCGCACGGCGACGTCGTCGCTGAACTCCTCCAGCGGGTTCATGCCGGTGATTCTCACGAGGCCGCCAGCGGGGATCCAGCCGATCCCGTACTCGGTCTCGCCGCGTCTGAACGACACGAGGTGTCTGCCGAAGAAGAGGCTGAAGCGCTCCACGCGCATGCCGACCGCCTTCGCGACCGCGAAGTGGCCGGCCTCGTGCAGGATGATCAACGCGGCGAAGCCGGCGAACGCGAGGAACCAGCTCATGCGGCCGCGCGCTCCTCGACCAGCTCCGCCGCCGTCGCGCGCGCGTCGCGGTCGGCCGCGTAGAGCGTCTGGAACGCGTGGATGCGGCCGGGCGGCACGGCGTCGAGCGTGTGCTCGATCACCGCGGCGATCTCGTGGAAGCGCAGGCGACCGTTCAGGAACGCGTGGACGGCGACCTCGTTGGCGGCGTTGAGGATGCACGGCGCGGTGCCGCCGGCCTCCCCCGCTTCGCGCGCGAGCCGCAGGCAGGCGAACGTGTCGGTGTCGGGCTGCTCGAACGTGAGCGCGCCGAGCTTGGCGAGGTCGAGCGGCTCGACCGGCAGCTCGACGCGATCCGGATGGTGCAGGGCGTAGGCGATCGGGACGCGCATGTCGGGGTAGCCGAGGTGCGCGAGCGTCGCGCCGTCGCACAGCTGGATCAGGCTGTGGACGATCGACTGCGGGTGCACGACGACGTCGATCTGCTCGTAGGGCGTGCCGAACAGGTGGTGCGCCTCGATCAGCTCCAGACCCTTGTTCATCAACGTCGCGGAGTCGATCGTGATCTTGCCGCCCATCGCCCACGTCGGGTGCGCGAGCGCCTGCTCGACCGTCACGTCCCGCAGCTCCTGCGCACTGCGGCCGCGGAAGGGGCCGCCGGAGGCGGTGAGGACAAGCTTGTCGACGGTCCCCGCGCGCTCTCCGGCAAGCAGTTGGTGGATCGCCGAGTGCTCCGAGTCGACCGGGATGATCTGCGCGCCGGTCGCCTCGCTGAGCTGCGTGACGAGCTCGCCGCCGACGACGAGCGACTCCTTGTTGGCGAGCGCGAGGTCGACCCCCTCGCCGAGCGCGGCGACCGTCGGGCCGAGCCCGGCGCTGCCGACGAGCGCGTTGAGGACGAGGTCGGCCTCCGATTCGACCACGAGCCGCACGAGCCCCTCCGCGCCGGCCAGCACGTCGCCGTCGGTCCACGCCTCGGCCGCGCGTGCGGCGGCGTCCTCGTTCGCGAGCGCGATCCGCCCGACGCCCAGCTCGCGCGCCTGCGCGACGAGCGCGTCGGCGGACGACTCGGCCGAGATGCCGACGACCTCCAGCTCGCCGGCTGAGCGCGCGACAACGTCGAGCGCCTGCGTGCCGATCGAGCCCGTCGAGCCGAGGATGAGGAGGCGGCGGGGCATGGGGCCCTGATTCTAGGTGGCGGGCTTTGCGCGGCCTAAGAACCTGTTTCAAAATGAGGGCGAGCTGGATGGCGCCGCGAAACGGTGCCAGCCAGCCGTCAGTCATTTTGAAACAGGTTCTAAGCTGCGGCGGGACGCGACCAGCGCAGCCCGGGGAAGCGCGCGAAGTCGCCGTCGTACGACCACAGCTCGGCGCCGTGCTCGATCGCGAGTGCCGCGAGGTGCGCGTCGGTCGTGAGGTTGCCGGCGGTGCCGGCCTGCGTCAGCAGGTCGCGCAGAATCGCGGCGTGGCGCGCGGTCGGGTGGACGACGGTCGCGCACGGCTGCGCGAGCCAGCCGTCGACGAGGTCGAGTGCCGCGTCGGCGTCCAGCGGCCGCTCGAAGGCGACCGGCCGGGTGCTCACGCGTACGAACCCGAGCAGGACGTTCCAGCAGAACGCCACGGTCTCGCTGCCCGACAGCGCCTCCTCCAGCCACAAGCGCGCCGTCGCGTGATGCCGCGAGTCCTCGTCGACCGCGTACAGCAGGACGTTGACGTCAGGCAGCCTCACTTGCCGAGGTCGAGCTTGCGCAGGAGCTCGGCGTCCTCGAGCTGAGCGGCGAGCGCGAGCGCCTTGTCGAGGTTGACCTCCGGCCGCGCGCCCATCCGGCGGACCGGAACGCGGTACGGCTTTGCGCCTCCGGCCGCGCCGAGCCCCGACCGCACCGCTTCGTTCAGCGCGACCTTGAATGAGACCCCGCGCTCGCGAGCTGCCGCATGCAGGCTCGCGGCGACGTCCTCGTCGAGCGTAACGGTCGTGCGCATGGAGGCATCATAGCATCAGCAGACTTGCTGTCATGATGCTTTTCCCCTGCTAAACCAGCGCGTACCAGATGTAGTAGCCCACGACCGCGGCGAACAGGGCGGCGTCGACGCGATCGAGGGCGCCGCCGTGGGCGCCGAACGCGCCGCCGGTGTCCTTCACGCCGACGTCGCGCTTGACGAACGACTCGAACAGGTCGCCGATCGGCGCGGCGATCGCGACGCCGAGGCCGAGCAGCAGCGCGTCCGTCGTCGACAGCCAGTCCTGGTAGAGGCCGGCGATGACGACCGCGCCGATCGCCGTCAGCATCCCGACCGCCAGCCCCTCGACCGTCTTGTTCGGCGAGATGCGCGGCGCGAGCGGCCGGCGGCCGAACGTCCTGCCGCCGAAGTAGGCGCCCGTATCGCCGATGAACGTGCCGACGAGCACGTCGATCACGATCGCGTTGCCGTGCGGAAGCTCGCGCAGCAGCACCGCGTGCGCGAGCGCGAAGCCGATCCAGTAGATGCCGAACAGCGTCGTCGCCATCGCGAGCGACGCGTGCTCGCGGCTTGGCCCCCACGCGGTCAGCCCGAACAGCACCGGCACCGCCGCGACCGCCGCCAGCAGGATGTGGAACTGCGTCCCCCACAGCGCGGCCGCGAGCAGGCCCGCCAAAGCGAGGAAGCCGGCAAGCCGCACAGGTCTGACCGGTCTCAGCAGCTCGTACAGCTCGTGCAGACACAGGCACCCGACCGCCAGCAGCGCGAGCGCCCACAGCGCGCCGCCGACCGCGTTCACGACGATCACCGCGATCGCGGCCGGAATCGCGACGACGACCCGCGCGCCGAGGTCCGAGCCGCCGTTGCGGCGCGCGAGCCGGCGCGTGCGGCGCTCGCTCGGAGGCGGTCTACGGCGTGTGCGCGGGCGGGCGGGCCCGGTACTCATGCCACCCGTCCCCCGAAGCGCCGCTGACGCGTCGTGTACTCGGCGAGCGCCGCCTCGAACGCGCTGCGGTCGAAGTCCGGCCACAGCTCCGGCCGTGCGATGAACTCCGAGTACGCGGTCTGCCACAGCAGATAGTTCGACAGCCGCTGCTCGCCGCTCGTGCGGATCACCAGCTCGGGGTCGTGCATGTCGGGCGCGTAGAGGTGCTGGCGGAACTCCTCTTCGGTCGTGCCGGTGAACGAGCGCGCCGCGTCGACGATCTCCGCGCGCCCGCCGTAGTTGAACGGGATGAAGAACGTGATGCGGTCGTTGCCGGCGGTCAGCTGCTCCGCCCATTCCATCCGTCGCACGATCTCCTCCGGCACCGGCGCGCCGCGACGGCCGATGAAGCGCACGCGCACGCCCTCTTCGTGCAGCTCCGGCGTCTCACGGTCGATGTACTCGGCGAACATCCGCACGAGCGCCTTCACCTCCTCGATCGAGCGCGACCAGTTCTCGGTCGAGAAGGCGTAGATCGTCAGCTCCTCGACGCCGAGCTCGACCGCGTCGCGCAGCCGCGCCTTCACGTTCTCCGCACCGGCGCGGTGGCCGTCGGAGACGGTCAGACCGCGCTGCTCGGCCCAGCGGCCGTTCCCGTCGGTGATGATGGCGACGTAGCGCGCGCGAGCTGCGTCGGCTTCGTCGGAAGAGGGCGCCACTCGGAGTGGTTCGCCGGGTGGGTTCATGCGCCGTCCTGCGAGTGTCGGGGGCCGACTGGCAAGGACACAGGATCGAAGGAATACCAGCGGTATTTCGAGATCCGAGGACGCCGCCAGGCGGTCATCCGACGCCGCAGGACGGTGCGGGAGCCCACCCGGCGGGCCACATCAGACCTCGAGGATCTCTTCCTCTTTGTGCTTCAGCAGCCCGTCGAGCTCGTGGACCTTCTCGTCGGTCAGTCTCTGAAGCTCCCCCTCGGCGCGATGCTCGTCGTCGGCGCCGGCCTCGCCGGCGTCGCGCAGCTCGCGCAGGTCGTGCATCACGTCGCGGCGGATGTTGCGGATCGCGATCCGGCCCTCCTCGGCGATGTGGCGCACGACCTTGACGAGGTCCTTGCGGCGCTCCTCCGTCAGCTCGGGGATGCCGAGGCGGATCATGTTGCCGTCGTTGTTCGGCGTCAGCCCGACGTCCGATTCGAGGATCGCCTTCTCGATCGCCTTGATCGAGCCCTTGTCGTAGGGCTGGATCGACAGCAGGCGCGCTTCCGGCGCCCCGATCGTCGCGAGCTGCTTCAGCGGCGTCGACGTCCCGTAGTACTCGACCATGATGCGGTCGAGCAGCGCCGGCGTCGCACGCCCCGTGCGGACCGAACCGAACTCGTGGCGGGTGGACTCGACCGACTTCGTCATGCGCTCGCGCGCGTCTGCCAGCAGCTCTTCGATCATGACCTCACCAAGGTTCCGACGCGGTCACCGCACACTATCCGGTCGATGTTCGCCTCGTCGTTCATGTTGAAGACGACGATCGGCAGCCGGTTCTCCATGCACAGCGTCAGCGCGGTCGTGTCCATTACGCGCAGGCGCCGCTCGACCGCCTCCATGTGCGTGATCTCGGGGATGAACTCGGCGCTCGGGTCGATCGCAGGGTCGGCGCTGTAGACCCCTTCCACGCCGTTCTTCGCCATCAGAATCACCTCGGCGTGCATCTCGGTCGCGCGCAGCGCCGCCGCCGTGTCGGTCGTGAAGAACGGGTTGCCGGTGCCGGCCGCGAAGATCACGACGCGACCTTTCTCCAGGTGCCGGATCGCTCGGCGCCGAATGTACGGCTCAGCCACCTCGGAGACGGCGATCGCGGACACGACCCGCGTCGGGACGCCTTCCTTCTCGAGTGCGTCCTGCAGCGGCAGCGCGTTGAGCAGCGTCGCGAGCATGCCCATGTAGTCGCCGGTCGCGCGGTCCATCCCGGCCGCCTGCGCGGCGACGCCGCGGAAGATGTTGCCGGCGCCGACGACGACGCACATCTCGACGCCGCGCGCATGCACGCGCGCGATCTGCTTGGCGACCGCCAGGATTCGCTCGGGGTCGGCGCCGTACTCCTGCTGGCCGAGCAGCGCCTCACCCGACAGCTTCAACATGACCCGCTTGAACGCGGGCGCCGCGCCCGCCGGATGCTCGGCGGGCACGGGAACCACGGCCGGTTCGGGGTCAGTCGCCAACGGCGAACCGCGTGAAGCGGCGGATCACGATGTTCTCGCCCGTTCTGGCGGCGAGCGCGGCGCGGATCTCCTCGATCGTGCGCCCCTCGTACTTCTCGCCGTTGACGTGCGCCTGCTTGAGCAGGACGACCTCCTTGAGCCAGGAGTCGACCTTCCCTCTGACGATGTTGCCGCGGATGTTCTCCGGCTTGTCGGCGAACTGCTCCTCGGCGATGCGCGTCTCGCGCTCGACATCCTCGGCCGGGACGCCGTCCTCGTCGACCGCGACCGGAGCGGCCGCCGCGATGTGCAGCGCGAGATCCCGCGCGAAGCCGACGAAGTCCTCGTTGCGGGCGACGAAGTCGGTCTCGCAGTCGACCTCGACGAGCACGCCGATCTTGCCGTTCGAGTGGATGTAGGCCTGCACGGTGCCCTCGGAGGCCTCGCGCTCGCCGCGCTTCTCAGCCTTCGCGACGCCCTTCACGCGCAGCGCCTCGATCGCCTTCTCGATGTCGCCGTCCGCCTCGACGAGGGCCTTCTTGCACTCCATCATCCCTGCGCCGGTGCGCTCGCGCAGGGCCTTCACGTCTTGCGCGGTGATGCTCATGCGGTGGGCTCCCCCCCGGAGCCGGAGTCGTCAGCGGTGTTCTCGGTCTGCTGCGGCGCGGCAGGCGCCTGCGGCTGCTCGGCCGGCGGCTGCGGCGCGGAGCCGGCGGCGACGGGCTCGGTCGGCGCCTCGGGCGCGGCCGGCGCCTGCTCGGCCGGCGGCTGCGGCGCCGAGGCGGCGGCCGCGGCCTGGGCGGCCTGCGCCTGCGCGGCGGCGGCCTGCTCGGCGGCGCGCTTGGCCTCCTCGGCCTCTCTGCGCGCCTGCTCCTCAGCCGCTCTCTTGGCGGCCTCCTCGGCCTCGCGCTTCGCTCTCTCCTCGGCCTCGCGGGCGGCGCGCGCCTCGGCCTCAATGCGAGCCTTCTCCTCGGCCTCCTTGCGCGCGCGCTCCTCCTCCTCGCGGAAGATGCGGTTGCCCTCGCCGATCACCTCGCCGAGCGCGCCCGCGATCACGGCGCACGAGCGCATCGCGTCGTCGTTGCCGGGGATCACGTAGTCGATCCCGTCCGGGTCGCAGTTGGTGTCGACGAGCCCGATGATCGGGATCCGCAGCCGCTGAGCTTCCTTGACGGCGATCGCCTCGACTCTGAGGTCGACGACGAACATCGCGTCGGGGATGCGCTGCATGTTCTTGACGCCGCCGAGGTTCGCCTGCAGCTTCGCGAGGTCGGCCTGCGCCGCCATCCGCTCGCGCGTCGGCAGGAGCGCCAGCTGGCCCTCGGTCTCGTAGCGCTCGAGGTCGTGCAGCCGTCTGATGCGGCCGGAGATCGTGCCGAAGTTCGTCAGCAGGCCGCCGAGCCAGCGGTGGTTGACGTACGGCATGCCCGACGCCTCGGCCGACTCCTTGATCGCGTCGCGCGCCTGCTTCTTCGTGCCGACGAAGAGGACGGTGCCGCCGCGGTGGGCGAGCGCCGAGGCGAACTCGCGCGCCTCCTGCAGCAGCTCTTCCGTCTGAAGGAGGTCGATGAGGTAGATGCCTGCGCGCTCGCCGAAGATGAAGCGGCGCATCTTCGGGTTCCAGCGGCGCGTCTGGTGGCCGAAGTGAACGCCGGCCTCCAGCAGCTCTTTCAATCCAGCTTGAGCCACGGTTGATGCTCCCTTTGAATGGTGGTGCGGAATCCCGGCCGGAGGCGTCGCGGTTCCCGGCGCTGTGGCGCGCCGGTCAGGGTCGCGAGCCCCGGTTCGACCGGGGTAGACGACGGATTCCGCGGGATTCTAGACGGTTCCGGCGTGCAGCCGGTCAAGCACGGCCTGCAGGTCCGGTGGGAGCGGCGAGGTGACGTCGACCGGCGCGCAAGTGACGGGGTGGGCGAAGGCGAGGCGGGCGGCGTGGAGGAACTGCCGCGTGAGGCCGAGCTGGCCGCCGCTAGGGGTGCCGGAGCCGGCCACGTGGCCGGCGGAGGCGGGCCCCCGTGCGGTCTTCCCGGCGCCGGTTACCGGCCCGTACTCCGGGTCCCCCGCAACCGGGTGCCCGATCGCCTGGAGGTGGACGCGAATCTGGTGCGTCCGCCCGGTCTCGAGCGTCACGCGCAACAGCGCGAAGCCGGCGTAGGCGTGCTCCAGCTCGAAGTGGGTGCGCGCCGCGCGCGGCACGTCGGTGTCGGTCGACATGCGCGTGCGCGTGCGGCGATCGCGCCCGATCGGCGCGTCGATCGTGCCGCTGCGGGCGGGCGGGCAGCCCTCCACCAACGCGAGGTACTCGCGTCGCAGCGTGCGTCTGCGGATCGCCTCCTGCAGGGCGCGGTGCACGTCTTCCGACTTGGCGATCACGAGCAGGCCCGAGGTGTCCTTGTCGAGCCGGTGGACGATCCCGGCGCGCGCCGGGTCCTCCCCGCCGGCGGCGCGTCCGGCGAGGGCCTCGGCGAGTGTCGCGCCGCGGTGGCCGCGCGCCGGGTGCACGACCACCCCGGCCGGCTTGTCGACCACGAGCAGGTGCTCGTCCTCGTAGGCGACCGTGAACGGCACGTCGCTCGCGGAGGCTGACGCCGCGCCCCCGTCGCGGGCCGGATCCGGCGCGACCTCCACTCGCTCCCCCGCCGCGACGCGATGGCGCTTGGGCCGCACGGCCCCGTCGACCGTCACCAAGCCGGCGTCGATCGCCCGCTGCGCCGCGCTGCGCGAGCCGAGCGGCGCGGCCAGCAGCTGGTCGAGCCGCTCGCCGGCGTCGGCGTCGGCGACCTCAATCCGCAGCGGTTCCGCCACCGAGCTCCAGCACGAGCACCAGCACCACCACGCCGCCGGTGATGCACATGTCGGCGACGTTGAAGGCGGGCCAGTGCGGGAAGTGGATGAAGTCGGTCACATAGCCCTGGTGGATGCGGTCGATCAGGTTGCCGAGCGCGCCGCCGAGCACAAGCCCGGTCGGCAGCCACAGCAGCGGCCGCTCGGCGTGGCGGGCGAAGTAGACGAGCAGCAGCGTCAACGCCGCCAGCGTCACGACCAGCACGAGCGCCCCGCCGCCGCCGAGGAAGCCGAACGCGACGCCTCTGTTGTGCACGTCGACGAACGTCAGCGGGCCGAGCACGTCGCGCTGCGTCCCAGGCGCGATCGACGAACGCACGAGCGCCTTCGTCGTCTGGTCCACCACCAGCACGAGCGCGACGACGACGCCCGCAAGCGCCCAACGAGCGCCGCGCGCACGGTTGGCGACCACGCTGCCCTCCACCGCTCCCATCAGCCGTCGATCAAGGAGACGACGATGCGCCACACGACGATCAGCACGATCGTCGCGACCATCGGGCTGAGATCGAGCGGGCCGAAGCTCGGCAGCACGCGGCGGAAGATCCGCAGGTACGGCTCCACGACCTGACGCAGGAACTCGACGATCGCGTTCCACCAGCGCGAATACGGCGGGCGGATCCCGACCGAGTACATGATGCTGATCACGACGTAGGCGAAGATGCAGATCAGGTAGACGGTGAAGAGCGCGTTGACGTAGCGGGCGATGTCGTGACGGACGGTCGCCAGCACGACCGTCGCGGCCGCGCTCACCGACCCACCGCCGCGTCCGCAGCCCTGTCGAACGCCTCGCGCAGTCCGCCCGCCTCGAGCGCCGCCAGTCCACGCGCGGTCACGCCGCCGGGCGAGGTGACGGAGCGCCGCAGCGCGAGCGTGTCGAAGCCGCGCGCGGCCAGCAGCGCGGCAGAGCCCTCGGTCGTCGCGGTCGCCAGCTCGACGGCCATCTGCGGCGGCATGCCGAGCCGCACCGCCGCGTCAACCTGCGCCTCGACGAACAGCGCGACGTACGCGGGGCCGACGCCTTGAATCGCGGTCGCCACCTCGATCAGTCTCTCGGGGACCTCGACGACGGTGGCGATCTCCTCCAGCAGCGCACGGACCTCGTCGCTCGCGTCGCTCTCAGCCGCCAGGCAGATCACGCCTCTGCCGATCTCCACGGCCACGTTGGGCATCAGCCGCACGATCGCCTTGGCGTCCGGGTACGCAGAGCGAATGGCGTCGAGGGTGACGCCAGCAAGGATCGAGACGACCGTCGTCTCGCTCTCGTTGCCCTGGACCTGCGCCGCGACCGACGCCAACTGATCCGGCTTGTGGCACAGGAACAGCACGTCCGACTCGCGCGCCAGCTCGGCGTTCGAGGCGAACGCCCGCCCCTTCAGCTCCCGGGCGAGCGCCTCGGCCTTGCCGGGCACCGCATCCGTGCAACCGATGGGAAGCCGCCATCCGCGCGCGAGCGCGGAGGCCATGTTGCCTGCTCCGATCAGTCCGACGCGCATGGGCGGCAAGCGTATCGGCCGCGCGGTCGGCGCCGGCGGCCGGCTCAGCTCTGGTTGAAGAAGCCCTTCTCGATCAGCCGCGCGCGCTCCTCAGCGGAGACTTCGACGTTGCGCGGCGTGAGCAAGAAGACCTTGTCGGCGATCCGCTGCATGCCGCCGTCCAGCGCGTACGTCAGACCCGACGAGAAGTCGATCAGGCGCTTCGAGAGGTCCGTGTCGGAGCTCTGCAGGTTCAGGATCACGGGGATCGAGTCCTTGAACTTGTCCGCCACGTCCTGCGCGTCGTTGAAGGACTTGGGGATCACGAGGTGGACGCGCACGTCTTGGCCGCTGCGGCCGTTCGCGACGGGGCGCAGCACGCTCGTGCGGCGGGCGGCCGGCTCGTCGTCGGCGAAGATGTCGTCGAACTCGTCGCGGCGCCGGCGACTCGAGGACAGGCGGCGCACGTTGGGGCGCTCGCGGTAGCTCTCTTGCAGCTCCGCCTCGGGCTCCTGGTAGGCGGGCTCGTGGTCGTCGTACTCGTCCTCGACGGCGAGGCCGAAGTAGACGAGCGTGCGGTGCCAAGTGTCGCGGAATGCCATGACGTCGAGGGATTCGCGGGGCGCGCGTCGATCCCTTCAAGGGATTATGGCGACTACCGGTACAAGACCGACCCCAGGCGCACGATCGTGGCGCCCTCCTCCACCGCCACCTCGTAGTCCTGCGAGGTCCCCATCGAGAGGTGCGCGAGGCCGTGCGCAGCCGCCAATTCCCGCAGCGCGGCGAAGTGGCGGCGGTTGTCCTCCGGCCGGGCGACCGCCGGCGGCATCGTCATGAGGCCGACAACCGGCACGGGGGCACGGTCGAGGAACGCCGGCAGATCGGCGGGCGCGATGCCGGACTTCGACGCCTCCCCGGCGACATTGACCTCGACGAGGATCTCCGTCGGGTGCTTCGCGAGTTGGGCCAGCGCGCTGTCGCTCGCGACGGAGTGGATGTAGCGAACGTGCGGCGCGAGGTCTTTCACCTTCCGGCTCTGCAGGTGACCGATGAAGTCCCACGTGAAGATGCCCGGATACGCCTCCGCCTTCGCGGTGAGCTCCTGCGCGCGGTTCTCGCCGAGCAGGGCGAGGCCGGCGTTGGCGAGCGTTCCCAGCTCCTCGAGCGCGACGTATTTGACCGCCGCGAGCAGCTCGACCCCCGCGGGGTCGCGGCCGGCTCGCGTGGCAGCCGTGGCGATCCGCTCGCGCGCCTCGGCGACGCGCTCCCGCACGAGCCCGGCGTCGAGGCCGGTGATCAGCTCCGCCATGCGATCCCCGCCTGCCGGCCAGTCACGCCGCCGTCGCGGCGGTGAGAGAAGAACAGCGCCGGATCGCTGCACATCGTGCAGAGTCCGACATCGTGGACCTCCGCGACGCCGGCGGCCGTGAGGCGCGCGGTGGCGATCGCCTTCAGGTCGATGCGCGCCCGCTGCGGCTCGCGCCCGAACGCCGCGTGCACCTCGGCGCCGACCTCGTAGCAGCAGCCGCCAGCGCCCGGGCCGATCGCGGCCCTGATCGCACCGTCGCCGCCGAGCTCGCGGACCGCTTCGACGCCGTTCTCCAGGACACCGTCCGCCAGTCCTCGCCAGCCGGCGTGAAGCATCGCGACGGCGTGTTCGGCGATCAGTGCGACAGGGAGGCAGTCGGCGGTGAGGACGAGGGGCGCGAGCCCGTGCTTCGCGGTCGCCTGTCCGTCGGCCTCGCTGAGCGTTTCGCTGCCGGCGCGCCGCTCGACGCGTGCGCCGTGCACCTGACGCCCTTGAACGACGGCATCGAGGGGGACGCCGACGGCGTCGGCGACGATCTGGCGGTTGCGGTTCACGGCGTCGGCGTCGTCGTCGGTCCAGCGGCCGAGGTTGAGGCTGGCGTACGTGCTCTCCGACACTCCACCCCGTCGCGTCGTGAACAGCGCGCGCCCGCCCGGCAGCGCGATCCCGATGTGGTCGCCGATGGGCTCGAACGGGGCGGGCAGATGCACGGCGCGGATGGTAGTCGGGCGATCACTGCATCTTTCGCCTCGCATATCGGGGTGAAAGATGCAGTGCTCAGCCGAGGGCGGCGAGCGCGACGGCGAGCTGGGCGTCGCGGTCTGGGGCGTCGCCGTCGAGGCGCGCGGCGAGCGCGGCGGCGAGCGCGCGGCCGAGCGCCGGGCCCTGCGGGACGCCGGCGGCGAGGAGGTCGGCGCCGTCGATTGCCAAGCTCACGCCGCGCAGGTCGTCGATCCAGGCGCGCGCCTGAGTCTCGGCGCCCAGCGCCCCGGCCAACGCCATAGCCTCGACCGGCACGCCCCGAGCGACGGCGGCGATCTCGGACGGCAGCGACGCCCCGCTCAACCCTCCCTCGATGCCATCGGCCTGGGCGACGCTCACGACGACGTCACGTTCACGCCCGACGAACTCCAGCGCATCGAGCCATCCCGCCAGCGCCGCCGGCGCGACCGCCCGACACGCCGACCCGAGCAGCAGCAGATCGGCGCGGCCGTCGTCCGGCAGCAGCGCGAGCGCGCGCTCGACCAGCGAGCGGTCGACGTCGAGGGGAAGGCCGAGCGCGCCCTCCCAGGACCCGACCCACGCCAGCGCCTCCACCGCCGACGGCTCCCGCAGCAGCAGCCGCAGCTCGGAGCCGGTCCGCGCCGGCGTCACCGTCGCGAAAGCGCCACCCGCCACGGCGGCATCGGCGAGCGCCGCCGTCGAGGGCTCCACCCCGAACCCCAGCCGCGTCGCGTAGCGCACGAGCCGCAACAGCCGCGTCGGATCGTCCTCGAAGGAGCGCCGGTGCAGGACCCGCAGCACACGCGCATCCAGGTCCTCGAACGCATGCGGCGCCGCGCAGACCCGCCCGTCGAACGACACCGCGATCGCATTGACGGTGAAGTCGCGCCGCAGCAGGTCCTCCTCGATCGTGCCCGCCCGCACGTCCGGCAGCGCGCCGGGCGCCGCGTAGGACTCCGCCCGCGCCGTCGCGAGGTCGTAGACATGCCCGCCCGCCTCAACGGTTGCGGTCCCGAACGCCTCATGCGTGACGAGCGGACCCCCGAGCGCCGCCGCCAACTGCCGCGCCGCCGCGACCGCATCCCCCTCGATGACCAGGTCGAGGTCCACGACGGTCTCGCCCGCACCGAGCAGCAGGTCACGCACCGCTCCGCCCACGACCCAGGCGTGGGGCAGGACGTCGGCGACCGGCACGGCGGCGGGGAGCGAGCGCACATGAGGGGCCATCGGAGCGATCATCTACCATCCGCGCCCGATGTCGAGCCCCCCGCCACGCCGGCTGCGGCGCGGACTGCTCACCGCCGCCGTCGTCCTCCTCGTGCTCGCGGGCGGCGCCGTGGCGTTCGTGCTGGCGCACAAGCCCGGCGACGTCTCCCACCCGAACGTCGAGTTCACGACCGCGACATCGACCGCGCGAGCGCCCGCGCAGCCGCAGGCGGTCGACCACTTCGTGTGGCCGACGTACGGCTTCAGCGCCGACCGCACGCGCGACTTCGGTGACGCGCCGCGCTATCTGAGACCACGCTTCAGACGCGGTTGGACCTATCGCAGCGGCGTGCTGCTCGAGTTTCCGCCGACGATCGACGGCGGCTCGCTCTACATGCTCGACGACAACGGCGTGCTGCGCGCGCTCGCGAAGACGAGCGGACGCGTCCGCTGGTCGCAGCACGTCGGGCAGCTGGCGGCCGCCTCACCCGCCGTCGGCGACGGCAACGTCTACGCGGTCGTGCTGCGCGCGCCCGCGAGCGCGACCGGCCGCATCGCCGCCTACCGCGCGAGCGACGGCCGGGAGCTGTGGTCGAAGGCGCTGCCGAGCCGCGCCGAGTCCTCGCCGCTGCTGCGCAACGGGCGCGTGTTCTTCGGCAGCGAGGACGGCACCGTCTACGCGCTGAACGCGAAGACCGGCGCGACGATCTGGACCTACCACGCGAGCGGCGCGGTGAAGGGCGGCCCGGCGCTCGTCAACGGCACGCTCTACTTCGGCGACTACGGCGGCAAGGTGCACGCCGTGCAGGCGCGAACCGGTCATGAGGTGTGGTCGGTCGGCACGAACGGCGCACGCTTCGGCTTCGGCTCGGGCAGCTTCTACTCGACGGCCGCGGTCGCGTTCGGGCGCATCTACCTCGGCAACACCGACGGCCGCGTCTACTCGTTCGCCGCCTCCAACGGGACGCTCGCGTGGGCGACGGGGACGGGCGCGTACGTGTACGGCTCCCCCGCCGTCGCGGTCACGCCCGGGTTGGGCGCGACGGTCTACGTCGGCTCCTACGACGGCAACTTCTACGCGTTCGACGCGCGCTCGGGTGCGGTGCGTTGGCGCTACGCGGCCGGCGCGAAGATCTCCGGCTCCGCGACGATCGTCGGCAGCGTCGTCTACTTCTCCGACCTGGCGCCGGGGAACGACACGTTCGGCCTCAACGCCCGCACGGGCAAGAAGGTCTTCAGCTGGCCGGACGGCGCGTTCAACCCTGTGATCGCCGACCGCCGCGCGATCTACCTCGCCGGCTTCGGGAACCTCTACGAGCTGCTGCCCGCGCGCGCGACGCCGGCGTGGCGCAAGGCGGACGCGGCCGCGGTGCGAGCGGTGCGCCAGGACAACGCGGCGCAGGCGACGGCGCACGCCGCGCACGCCAGCGCGGCGAAGCGCAGACGGCGTTAGCCGACCGGCCGCACCGGCACGCCGGCGGCGGCGAGGTGCGCCTTGATCTCGGCGACGGTGTGGTGGCCGTAGTGGAGGATCGACGCACACAGCACCGCGTCGGCGCCGGCCTTCAGCGCGTCCACCAGATGGTCCAGCTCGCCGGCGCCGCCCGAGGCGATCACCGGCACGTCGACCGCCTCTGCGACCGCTCGCGTCAGTTCGAGGTCGTAGCCGGCGTTCGTGCCATCGCGGTCCATGCTCGTGAGCAGGATCTCCCCCGCTCCCCGCTCGACGCCCTCGCGCGCCCACTCGACCACGTCGCGCCCGGTCGGCGTGCGACCGCCGGCGACGAACACCTCCCAGCCCTCGCCGTCCGCGCGCCGCTTGGCGTCGATCGCCAGCACCACGCATTGCGCCCCGAACTGCTCGGACAGCTCGTCGATCAGCTGCGGCCGCGCGACCGCCGCCGAGTTGACCGACACCTTGTCGGAGCCGGCGTCGAGCACGGCCTGCGCGTCCTCGACGGAGCGGATCCCGCCGCCGATCGTGAAGGGGATGAAGACCTCGTCGGCGGTGTGGCGCGCCAGCTCGACGACCGTGTCGCGCTTGTCGTGCGTCGCGGTGATGTCGAGGAAGACGAGCTCGTCGGCGCCGGCGGCGTCGTAGCGCTGCGCCAGCTCGATCGGGTCGCCCGCGTCGCGCAGGTCGACGAAGCCGGTGCCTTTGACGACCCGCCCCCCGTCGACGTCGAGGCACGGGATCACGCGCTTGGTGTGCATCGCGTTCGAGGCTAGCTCGACGCCGGCTCGGCGCGGCGCGGCTTTCTTCTGCGTTTCGGCTTGGCGGAAGCGTCCTCTCGCAGCGCGGCGCGCGCCTCCGCGACGGTGAAGCGCCGCTCGTAGAGCGCCTTGCCGACGATCACGCCGGTCAGGTTGACCTGCCGCAGCCCCTCGAGCGCGCGCAGGTCCTCCAACGTCCCGATCCCCCCGGAGTAGATGAAGGTCCCGCGCACCGCCTCGGCGACACGCTGGACCTCTTCCACGTCCGGCCCGGTCAGCATCCCGTCGCGTTCGATCGACGAGTAGACGAGCCGCTTGACGCCGCGCCGCTGGAGGTGCTCGATCACGGCCGAAGCCTCCATCTCCGTCTGGTGCGTCCAGCCGGCGCTCGCGACCTTGCCACCGCGCACGTCGACCGACACCGTCACGCGCGGGCCGTGCTTGGCGATCGCCTCGTCGAGGAAGTCGACGTCGGTGTAGGCGGCGGTGCCGAGGATCACGCGCTCGGCGCCGGCCGCGAGCGCGGCCTCGATCGACTCCAGCGAGCGCAGGCCGCCGCCGAACTGAACAGGCGTGCCGAGCTCGCCTGTGATGCGCTCCAGGTGCTCCAGATTCGCCGGTCTGCCATCGCGCGCGCCGTCGAGGTCGACGACATGCAGCCAGCGGGCGCCGCCCTCGACCCACGCGCGCGCCGCGCTCAGCGGCTCGGCGTCATACACGGTCTCCTGCGCAAAGTCGCCCTGCGCAAGGCGGACTGCCTTGCCGTCGCGGATGTCGATGGCGGGATAGAGGATCACGCCGTCGCTCCCGCGCGTTCGCGATCGCACGCGGCGCTGAACGACGCCAACAGCCGCAGCCCGGCGGCCGAGGACTTCTCCGGGTGGAACTGCACGCCAAAGACGTTCTCGCGCGCGACCGCGCTGACGAAGCGCTCGCCGTACTCCGCGGTCCCGAGCACGTCGTCGGGATCGGCCGGATGCGGCGCCAGCGAGTGCACGTGGTAGAAGGCGGTCTCCGCAGGCAGCGCCGCGTTGAGCCGGCACGCGCGCGCGAAGCGCACGACGTTCCAGCCGATGTGCGGCACGCGCAGGTCGCCGGCAGCAAGCGGTCGCACGTCGCCGCGCAGCAGGCCGAGGCCCTCGCACGGCTCGATCTCCACCGAGCGCTCGAACAACAGCTGCATGCCGAGGCAGATGCCGAGCAGCGGCACGCCGGACTCGGCGCGCTCGACGATCACGTCGTCGAGGCCGAGCGCCCGCAGGTGCTCCATTGCGCGCGGGAACGCGCCGACGCCCGGCACGACGACGCCGTCGGCGTCGCGGATCTCGTCGTGGTCGCGCGTCAGCACGGGGCGCGCGCCGACATGCGCGAACGCCTTCTCGACCGAGCGGCGGTTGCCCATCCCGTAGTCGACGATCGCGATCGTGGGCGCGCTGCTCATGCCGTCAGCGTTCCCTTCGTGGACGGCACGCCCGTCTCCGTCGGGTCGATCGCGGTCGCCGTGCGCAGCGCGCGCGCGAACGCCTTGAACAGCGCCTCGATGACGTGGTGCACGTTCGTGCCCGCTTCGGCCGTCAGGTGCAATGTCAGCTTCGCGTTCGAGGACACGGCGCGGAAGAACTCCTCCGCCAGCTCGTGATCGAAGTTGCCGATCGCGCCAGCCGGCAGCGCGGCGTCCCAGGCAAGGAACGCGCGGCCCGAGACGTCGATCGCGCAGGAGGCGCGCGCCTCGTCCATCGGGATCGTCGCGTGGCCGTATCGGTGGATGCCGGCGCGGTCGCCGAGCGCCTCGTCGAGCGCCTGCCCGAGGCAGATGCCGACGTCCTCGACGGTGTGGTGCGCGCCCGTCTGCAGGTCGCCGCTCGCCGCGACTTCGAGGTCGAGGCGGCCGTGGCGCGCAAGCAGGTCGAGCATGTGGTCGAGGAAGCCGACGCCCGTCTCACGCGCGCCGTCGCCGGAGCCATCGAGCGCCAGCGTCAGGCGCACGTCGGTCTCGCCGGTTCTGCGGTTGATCTGGGCGCTGCGGCTCATCCGCCTGCATTCTCCCGGATGCGCGCGCGCATTGACTCCGCGTGGGCGGCGAAGCCCTCCGCCTGCGCCAGCGCGACCCCGTCAGGCGCCAGTCGGGCCGCCGCCTCAGCCGGGATCCGCACCTCCGCCATGCGGCGGCGGAAGGTGCGCGCCGACAGCCCGGACGCGTAGCGCGCGGCGCCGTCGGTCGGCAGGACGTGATTGGACCCGGCGAGGTAGTCGCCGAACGCGGTCGCGGCGCCGGCGCCAACGAACAGGCAGCCGGCGCGCGTGACGCGCGGCGCCAACGTCTCGGCGCCAGAGCCGATCAGCTGCAGGTGCTCGGGCGCGAACGCCTCCGCGAGCGCGAGCGCGCCGTCGAGGTCGTCCGCCTGCACGAGCACGGCCGCCCCCGCCTCCGGCGCGTCGGCGAGCTGCGCCGCGAGCGCGTCCAGCACGCCCGTCTCCGGCGAGGCCGCGACGACGAGGCTGTCGGCGCCGTGCTCCGCCTGCGCACGCAGATCGAGCGCGGCGAGCGCGACGTCGGCGTCGGCCGCCCCGCCCAGCACAACCAGCAGGTCGCTCGGCCCGGCGAAGCCGTCGATCCCGACCTCGCCGCGCACGACGAGCTTTGCCTCTTGCACGTACAGGTTGCCGGGCCCGACGATCACGTCGACCTGCGGGATCGTCGCGGTCCCGTGCGCGAGCGCAGCGATCGCGTGCGCGCCGCCCATGCGGTAGACCTCGCCGACGCCCGCGAGCGCGCACGCGGCCAGCACGAGCGGGTCCTCCGACGGCGTGCAGACGACGACCTCGCGCACGCCGGCCGCCCGCGCCGTCACCGCGCCCATGATCACGGTCGAGGGGTACGGCGCACGGCCGCCCGGCACGTACACGGCCGCGCGCGCGACCGGCAGCTCGCGCAGCACGACCGTCTGACCCTCAGGCAGGTCGACCGAGCGCTCGTCGTCGACGCCCGCCTCGGCGACCGCGCGCACGTTCGCGGCGGCGCGCTTCAGCGCCGCGCGCACGTCGGGGTCGAGCCCGGCGAGGGCCGCGTCGATCTCCTCCTGCGGCACGCACAGCGGCCCGGGGTCCTCACCGCGCGCGTCGAGCTCGCGGCGGTAGCGCTCGAGCGCCGCGTCGCCGTGGTGGCGCACGTCCAGCACGATCCGCACGACCGCGTCGGCCACGTCGGACGCGCCGGGCACGAGCCCGCGCAGCTCCGCGACGAGCGCGGCGGGATCCCCGGTCAGCGTGCGGCGCTCAAGCCGCACGCACGCGCTCCAGCAGCTCGTCGATCGCCGCTGCCTTGAGCTTGTGCGCGACCGGGTTGGCGATCAGGCGCGCCGTGACGGTGACGATCTCCTCGCGCACGACGAGGCCGTTCTCGCGCAGCGTCGTGCCTGTCGCGGTCAGGTCGACGATCCCGTCCACGAGACCGGTCAGCGGCGCCAGCTCGACCGAGCCCTTCACCTCCACCATCTCTGCCTGGCGACCGGTCGCGGCAAAGTGGCGCGTCGCGATCTTCGGATACTTCGTCGCGATCCGCATGATCCCGAGCCGGCGGCGCGCCTCCTCCATCGGATCGTCGCCGGCAACGGACGCGAGCACCATCGTGCAGGCGCCGTAGCCGAGGTCGAGCAGCTCGTAGACCTCGCGCTCGGACTGCTCCATCAGCACGTCCTTGCCGGTGATGCCGACGTCGGCCGCCCCCGCCTCGACGTACGTCGGCACGTCGGAGGGGCGCATCGTCACGATCCCGACCTCGCGGAACAGCAGCTTGCGGTCGTTTGCGCGCACCTCGCCGGTGTCGATCCCGATCGCATCGAGCACGTCAAGCGTCTCCTTGAACAACGCGCCGCGCGGAACCGCGATCGTCAGCCCGTTGGCGCTCACAGCCGCTCCCCCCGCTCCTCGCCCGCCAGCGCGATGTGCAGCCGCTCGGCGTTGAGCGCGAAGCCGACCGCCGGCAGCGGCCGCCCGAAGCGCCCGAGCAACTCGTCGTAGCGTCCGCCGCCGCCGAGCGGCACGCCGAGCGCCGGGTCGTAGACCTGGAAGATCGCGCCCGTGTAGTAGCCAAGCTCGCGCACGAGCCCGAGATCGAAGATCAACCGCTGCGCGACGCGCGGCTCCAGCAGCGCGTGCACCTTGCCGAGGCCTTCGGCCGCCTCCGCCGCGGCGCCGTCGAGCCCAGCAAGCACCTCCGGCCCGCCGCGCAGCTGCGGCACGCGCACGAGCAGCTCGGCCGCCGCGGCATCCAGCCCCAGTGCCTCGACCTCTCGCTGCAGGCCGACGAAGTCGCGCGTGACGAGCTCGTGCAGCACCCGCGCGCGCGCGTCGCCGTCGATCCCGTGGCCGTCGAGCAGCGCCTGGTAGAGACCGACGTCGCCGAGGCCGATGCGGTAGTCGGCAAGGCCGACCGCGTCGAGCACGTCGCACAGCACTGTCAGCGCCTCCGCGGTCCCCTCGGGCGCGGGGGCACCGATCAGCTCGATCCCAGCCTGCAGGAACTCGCGCGGCTGCCCGCGCTGCGGCTTGACGCCGCGGTAGGCGTGCGCGAGGTAGCAGAGGCGCAGCGGCGGCTCCGCGTCGGCGAAGCGCGTTGCGACGAGCCGCGCGATCGGCACCGTCATGTCGGAGCGCAGCACGAGCACGCGCCCCTGCTCGTCAAACAGGCGGTAGGCCGGCGGCGCGCCGCCGACGTCGCCGCGCGCGAGCGTCTCCTCGTACTCCAGCGCCGGCGTCTGCACCTCGCCGTAGCCGCGCTCCGTGAAGACCCGCAGAGCGGTCGTCGTGATCGCGCGCAGCTCGCGCATCTCGTCGGGCAGCACGTCGCGCGTGCCGCTCGGAATCGGGTGGATCGTGGGGGTCGGCGCCGCCGCTGGCGCCGTGCGCATTGCGTCGCTCATCGCGGGCGACTCTAGCTCGCGTGGACGCGCTGGCTGTCCTCGACGCGCTCGATGCGCGCGCCGAGCGCGCGCAGGCGCTCGTCGATCCGCTCGTAGCCGCGGTCGATCTGCCGCACGTTGCCGATCACCGTCTCGCCGTCGGCGCACAGCGCGGCGATCAGCATCGCCATGCCGGCGCGGATGTCGGGCGACTCGAGCCGTTCGCCGCGCAGCCGGCGCGGGCCGACCACCAAAGCGCGGTGCGGGTCGCAGATCGTGATCGCGGCACCCATCAGCTGCAGCTTGTCGGTGAAGAACAGCCGGTTCTCGAACATCTTCTCGTGGATGATCACCGAGCCCTCCGACTGCGTCGCGATCGCGAGCGCGATCGACGTCAGGTCGGCGGGGAACGCCGGCCACGGGCCGTCCTCGACCTTCGGCTGATAGCCGCCGGCGTCGTTGTGGATCACGAGCTTCTGCCCGCCCGGGACGAACAGGTCCTCCCCGCGCAGCTCGCTCTCCAGCCCGAGGCGCGCGAACACCAAGCGGATCATCCGCAGGTCCTGCGCGTTGACGTCCTTGATCGTCAGCTCCCCGCCGGTGACCCCGGCGAGCGCCATGAACGAGCCGATCTCGATGTGGTCGGGCGCGACCCTGTGTTCGCAGCCGTGCAGCCGCTCGACGCCGTGGACGGTCATCACGTTCGAGCCGATCCCGTCGATCTGCGCGCCCATCTTCACGAGCATGCGCGCGAGGTCCTGGACGTGCGGCTCGGAGGCGGCGTTGCGGATGACGCTGTCGCCGGGCGTCAGCGCCGCGGCCATCAAAGCGTTCTCGGTCGCCATCACGGACGGCTCGTCCATCAGGAAGTCGCACGGCTCCAGGCCGCGCGGCGCGGTGATGAGGATGTCGCGACTGTGCTCGACGGTGGCGCCGAGCGCCTTGAACGCGTCGAGGTGCGGGTCAAGCCGGCGGCGGCCGATGACGTCGCCGCCGGGCGGCGGCATCAGGGCGCGGCCGTGGCGGGCGAGCAGCGGGCCGGCGAGCAGGAAGGAGGCGCGGATGCGCTCGGACAGCTCGCGGTCGACGTCGGTCGAGACGATCCCGTCGGCGCGGATCGCGACCTCGTTTCCGCCGATCCAGTCGGCGCGCGCGCCGAGCTGGCGCAGCAGGTCGAGCATCGCCTCCACGTCGGCGATGCGTGGGACGTTGCGGATCACGCACTCGTCGTCGGTCAGCAGCGCCGACGCGAGGATCGGCAGCGCGCCGTTCTTGTTGCCGGCCGGCGTGATCGTGCCGGAAAGCGGCACGCCGCCTTGGATGACGAACTTCTCCATGAGCGAGGGAGTACGCGGACGGTCAGCGACAGGGTGACGGTTTGAAGACACCGCCGCGCGCCGATCCAGGGTAACAGCCATGCAGGGGAACTTTCGCGTGCGGGGGCTCGGACCCTCCTTCATCCGCCGAATCCGCCGCGGCTCACGCCGGAGGCGCCCGTAGGGTGACGCCGTGCGGTTCGGTCGCTATCGGCACCTCCTGAGCCATCCAGGCGTCCCGCGCCTGATGGTGAGTGTGCTGATCGGGCGGATCCCGATCGGCATCTTCTCGCTCGCGATCTTCCTGCTCGTGCGCCAGGAGACCGACTCGTTCGCGCAGGCGGGCATCGCGAGCGCAGCGTGGGCGCTGGGGGCGGGCGTCGTCGCCCCGCTGCAGGGACGGCTCGTCGACCGCTTCGGCCAGCCGGCTGTGCTGATCCCCTCGACGGTGCTGAACGCCGGCTCCGTCGCCGCGTTCGTGCTGTGTGCGCGCGCCGGCTCTCCCACCTGGGTCCTGGCCGTGCTGGCGTGGCTCGGCGGGGCGGCGCTGCCGCCGCTCGGCGCGTGCATGCGCTCGATCTGGGCCGACGCGTTCGTCGACGACCCCGCCGCGCGCAACACCGCCTACACGTTCGAGAGCATGCTCGCCGAGCTGTGCTACATCGTCGGCCCGGCGATCACGACGCTGCTGATCGCGCTCAGCTCGCCGAGCACGGCGCTGCTGGTCGCGATCGGCCTGAGCGCGGCCGGGACGCTCGGATTCGCGACCGCCGCGCTCGCGCGCGGGTGGAGAAGTGAGCACGAGTCGCGCTCGCGCGCCGGCGCGCTGGCGGCGCCGGGGATGCGGACGCTGATGCTCGCGATCGTTCCGACCGGGGTGACGTTTGGCGTGCTGGAGGTGGCGATGCCGGCGTTCGCCGTCGCGCATGGGCACGCGGCCGGCCTGGCGGGGATCTTCCTGTCGGCGATGGCGGTCGGGAGCCTGCTGGGCGGCCTGTGGTACGGCGCGCGCCATTGGAGCGGGCCGATCGTGGGGCGCTTCATCGGGCTCGAGCTGCTGTTCACGCTGGGGCTCCTGCCGTTGCTGATCGCCGATTCGGTCGGGTCGATGGTGGTGCTGATGGCGATCGCCGGCCTTGCGCTCGCCCCGTCCGCGGCCGCCGGGTACCTGGTGGTCGACCACATCGCGCCGCCGGGGACGGTGACGGAGGCGACGACGTGGGTGATGACGGCGAACGTCGCCGGCGCGGCGCTCGGCGCGGCGCTCGGGGGCGTGGTCGTGCAGGAGATCAGCGTCAGAGCGGCCCTGGTGCTTGCCTGCGCCGGCCCGGCGCTCGGAACCGTCTTTGCGGTCCTGCGCCGCGGAACGCTCGGCGAGCCCGGACACCCGGTCGCCGTGGTCAGCAAGCAAGGCGCGTAGTCGCCGGGGCACATCGCGCGGCGCGCGGCTCACCCCCGCACGCCCGCTCCCGCGCCGCGCCCCGGCCTTGCACGCCCACACCGCGCCCCCGCGCCGCGCCCCACCCGCGACCGTGCGGCGCCAGCGCCGGAGCGTTACCGCCAGCGCCCGCCGGCGTGCGCCCAGGCACGCAGGTGGTCGGTCCCGCAGAACGCGTCGCCGATGCGGTGCTCGCCGCGGTGATGGACGAGCAGCACGCGCGTGTCGTCGAGCTCAGCGCCGCACTCGGCGCAGCGTTCGAGCGCAGCGTCCGCCGGCGGCCGCTCCGCGAGGGCGCCCGCCTCCCAGTGCGGACCCTGGATCGCCCACGGCACGACGTGCTCAAGTCGGCAGAAGACCGCGAGCCGCTCGCCGGCCTCCTCCGCGGCGCGAAAGCCCTCGGCGGCATCGACAGCGACCCCGCACCAGCTGCACCGTTCTCGCGCCATCGCAGCGGAGCCTAGCGCTGCAAGATTCGTTGCAGCCCTGAGCGCCCGAATGCCCTGTCACAGCGGGCTTTTCGCGGGGCTCACAGCAGCCTGCCACCGGACCGCACCAGTCCATCCGAAAGCACGGGTACCTTCACGAACACATGTTCCCTTTTCGCCCATCTCGCACCGCGGCCGCCCTGCTGGAGCTGGCGGAGGCGATGCTCGCGCCGGAAGCGTTTGAACCCGTGTCCGCCGACGAGCTCGACCACGCTGTTCTCCGCAACGGCGAGATCGCGACCGGCGAGGCCGCGCAAACAGCCGAGCGTTCGCGGCCCGCGACCCGCCATCCCCACCGCCGTGCCGCGGCCATCGACCGCCGTCGCCGCCCGTCGCCGCAGCAGCCCGAGCTGACCTGCTTGACCCCCGTCGCACGGGCACTGCGTGCGCGCGATCCGCTCCGCGCCTAGCGGCCGAGCCGCGCCGACAGCAGCCCCGTCCGGCAAGCTGGCCTGTCGCGGCAACGCGCAGCAGCGCGCGTCCTTCACGGCCGCCCCGGCCACAGAACGACGGAGAGCCCCGCTCGCTTCGCGAAACGGGGCTCAGTACGTCATAGAAAAACCGGCGGCGTCCTACTCTCCCAGGCCCTTGCGGGCCAAGTACCATCGGCGCTGAGGGGCTTAACTGCTCTGTTCGGAATGGGAAGAGGTGTTTCCCCCTCGCCATAGCCACCGGAAACCGGTCGAGACCAGAGCCCTCCACGGGCCTTCAAAACTGCACAGTCGCCAGTAATACGGGTATCAAATATCCGTCAAGCCCTCGACCAATTAGTACCGGTCTCCTACAGGTGTTGCCACCCTTCCAGATCCGGCCTATCAACCTGGTGGTCTACCAGGGGTCTTACTCCCTCAAGGGGATGGGAGAGCTCATCTCGAGGCCGGCTTCCCGCTTAGATGCCTTCAGCGGTTATCCGATCCGCACGTAGCTAACCTGCGGTGCCCTTGGCAGGACAACAGATACACCAGAGGTGCGTTCATCCCGGTCCTCTCGTACTAGGGACAAATCCTCTCAACTCTCCAACGCCCACGGCAGATAGGGACCGAACTGTCTCACGAC
>Ga0070710_10000051_pt1 | contig 55782 bp, 70 predicted proteins | sample LARL52metaG_FD_65454 | JGI IMG/M metagenome (GOLD analysis project Ga0070710, IMG submission 65454) | Corn, switchgrass and miscanthus rhizosphere microbial communities from Kellogg Biological Station, Michigan, USA - LAR L5-2 metaG | ecosystem: Host-associated > Plants > Roots > Rhizosphere ...
CCGGGGCATATCTGGCAGTACACCGATCCGGCCACCAAGGTCGGTGTGCTTGAATATTCAGGCGACGCACTGAAGTCGCAGTCCGACAACGCCGCAGATCTGAAGCAGAAGCTTCAGGAGGCGCTCGCCGTCGTCCTGCTCACCCACGATGACGTCAAAGTCGTGAACATGAGCGGCAAGGCGCTGGAAGCGTTGAAGCAGCGGCAGCTCGACCGATGTAGCAAGCATCGGACGGATCTCGAAGCCAACCTGCTACTGCCGAGCCTCAACATGCAGCTCCGCATCACCGCAAAACTCGGCGCTCGGCTCCGAGTTTCTGGCGCCGCGAAGGTGGCCCAGATTCTGAAAAAATTCGAGGTATCCGATGTGGCTGGCGCCTAGCCTCACCGTGAAGTGGGGCCCGTACTTTCGCAGTGACCCGGCTGAGCAAAAGGCAACGATCGAGATGGCGCAAGCCGCCCGCGGTAAAGGCCCGGGGCTAGTCGGCGCGCAGCCGCTCATCACAAGGCGCCAAGCGATTGAGATCATCGCCCCGGTCGTTGGCATTGAGAACATCGACGCCGCGATGGAAGCACTTGAGCAGGAAGACGCCGAGGCCGAACAGAAGGCAGCCGACGCGCAAGCGACGGAGGCCGACCAACTCACTCACCTCCACAAGCTTGCAAGCACGCTGACCGATGGAGAACCGCCGAAGCAAACAGGAGCTGGCGGAGCAGGCGGAAAAGACACGAAAGCGGCTAGCTCTGACAACGGCGGCGGCGCTGCTGCTGCTTCGAAAGAAGCGTAACGCTGTAGTCGCGTCGGGACTCCACGCGGGCCTTCCGGTCTCGATGATCGCCCACAAGCTCCGGCGCAGCGTTGCTGTCTCGGTAGCCGAGGCTCGGGTGTTTGCTCGGGATGCTGGGTTCAAGCGGCTACGAGCGGAAGCTCTCACGGCCGACATCGACATCCGCGTTTCTCGAGCGGTAGCCCATTCGGAAGCCGTTCAAGATCTCGTTCAGGGCCGCATCGCTGCCGACAAGTATGCCAAGCGCTGGGAACTCAAAGCGGTCGGCGAAACGGTTGAAGAAGCCGCCGAGGCCGCGAATGAGGACACCGACGGCAGGCTGAAGCAGATCGCGGTCACGGAGAGTGCTGAGGCGTTCAACGAAACGCGGCTCTACGAGGCGCGCGCTGCTGCGGCTGCTGATCCGGATCTGAATCTCTATCGACGATGGGACGCGAAGGCCGATGCCTGTCCCGAGTGCGCTGACTTGGACGGCACCATCGTGGGGATCGAAGAGGACTTTCCGGGAGGAGAGCCGGGGTCGATTCACGCCAGCTGCCAATGTGATTTTGAACTTCTGACTGCTGAAGAGGCCGGCGAAAGCCCGCGCTTCAACCCCGACAACGACGAGGGCGAATAGCCAAATGCTCAACTGCGAAATCTGCCATACCCAATCGCCTGACGGCGCGGTGACGTGTCCTGCGTGCGGCGAAGCGTCGTGGCATGAGCCGCCTGCCGCTGCACCCGCTGTCGTCGAACCGGTTGCACCAGCGCCTGCGGCTGAATCCGGCACAGAGACCGAGCCGCCTGCCGCTGCACCCGCTGGGCGTCGTAGCCAGAAGCCCGCGAGCTCCTAATGGCTGTCCCGCGGCATGCACAGCGACTCACCACTGATTCGTTCAACAGCGCCGTTGCTGTCGATCTCTCAGCAGCTGATGTCGTGCTCACTGACCCGTGCCGTGGCTTTTACGTCGGCGCAGGCGGCGCTGTCGCTTGCCGCCTGACGGCGGACTCTGGCGCGAGTGGCACTGACGTGACTTTCACCGGCATGACGACCGGCAAGGTCTATTGGATTCGCGTTGCGATCTTCCGGAAGACCGGGACGGCCGCAACCGGGATTGTGGCGTTGTACTGATGGGCCAAGGATTTCAATTCTCGCCAGCAGGCGTTATCCCGATCGTCGAACAGCTTGGCGTCGACGCGACCGCGATGCACGGCGCTGGCGTATCCGCTGAGCCTCAGCCTTACGACCCAGAGGCAATCCCGGAAGAGCCTGTCGCTCGCATCGTGCCGGTAGCTGGCCCGAATGGCGCCATCGTCGCTGCTCGCGATAGACGCTCAGGTGCGGGAATCACCGCAGCCCTGATGCCGCCCGCGCTAGTGGGGAGTGCAATCACTCCGCGCACCGTCATCAAGGCCGCCAGGGAACGCCTGAAAGAAATCAAGGCCGAGCTCCGCCGCCATGAAGCTCTGAAGAAAGAGCGCTCGCAGCTTGAGCGAATGCTCGCTGCCACCAAGAAGCCTCTCGCGTCTCTGACGCCTATCAACTCGCGCCGCGTCGGTTAGTCGCGCGCCTCAATCTCGTCGTCGTTCCGGCTAGCTGCCGAGTCGACGCCCAATCGGAGCATAATCATGACTGTTCAAGCAGGCACCATCACGGGCGTTTCTCTTCTGGTCGGCAACCCGGGCGGTAACGGCCTGATGCGCGGCTATCTGTTGTCCGTCAACTTTCCGGCGTACACCGGATCGACCGACACGTTCACGATCGCTGGCGTCGGCGCTGCAATCGCTGCGAAGACCCACAAGGCTGGAACCAACACCATGAAGAGCGATTGCGTTCCGGTGTGCTGCGGCCCAGGCCTCGATACGAATGGTCAGCTCGTCTACGCGGGCGCCATGACGATCTCGACCGACGCGCTGAACGGCAACCTCACGACCGACGGCGCCGGCACCGAGATCACCACGTCGACGGCATGCACCGGCGTGCAGATCTTTGTGCCCGTGTTCCAGTCGCAAACTCCGTGATCTGAGACCACCCCCATGGCCCTCGATATCAAGCCCGTCGAGGGCATGGTCGCGCTTCAGATCTTGGATGATCCGAAGGCGAAGGACGACGATTCGTCAGCCGGCATGCTGAGCGCTTCGAACTCGCTCAGCTCGGCGAGCGACGACTCGTACAACACGGCGCTGACAGCGATCGTGATCGGCATTGGCCCCAAGGGGCCGGCCGGTGTGAAGAAGGGCAGCATTGTTCTCTGTCGCGGGTACGCCCGGGACGGTTTGAAGATCGACGATGACGTTGTCCTCACGGACAGCTACTGCATCGCCGGTATCGTGCAGCAGTAAGCAGAAAAGCAGGGAAACCTGCTCTCCAAATACGCGACGCCGGCGGTAACTGGGCGAAGGAGAGAGACATGTTCGGACGAAAGCATTTCGCCCCTGAGGGCGAAGGTGCAGGCGGCGGTGCGCCTCCTGCGGTTGTTGCGGCTCCAGTTGCGGCACCTGCCCCCGTGGCGGCTCCGCCCGTCGCAGCGCCTCCAGTTGCTGCTGCTCAGGCCCCAGTGATTCCAGTCATCGCAGCGCCAGCGCCGCCCGTCGCAGCTCCTGCTGCGGCTCCTGCGCCGGTAGTCGATCCCGCTGCAGATCCGGTATGGATCAAGGCGCGGCTCGAGCGCGAAGCGGTAGCGACGCGCAACAGGACCTTGGCAGAGCTCGGTGTGACCGATGTCGCCGCAGCGAAGGCAGCAATTGCCAGCGCCGCAGCCGCAGCAGACGCGACCAAGTCAGCTGAGCAGCGCGCGCTGGAAGCACAAGGTCGCTACACCGCTGCACAGGCCGAGAACGAGCGGCTGGCAAGCATCACCCGCGAGCATGCTGGGCGCATGCTGGGCGTCCTGACGGCTGAGCAGCAAGCAGCTGTCCGAGCCCTTGCAGCAGATACCGATCCCGCGGGTCAATTGCACGCTATCGGCGTCCTTGGCCCGACCTGGGCCGCTTCGCAAGCGGCGATCGAGAAGGCCCAGGCTGACGCGGCCGCGGCGCTCGCTGCTGCGACGCCGCCTCCAGCTGTCGTTTCTCCCGTTGCAGCCCCTCCCGCCACGACGGCGCCTGGTGCAACCGCGCCCGCTGGCGGTCCAACGGAATCCCCACCCGATCACAAGTCCGTCTATGCGGCGACTCGTTCGAAGAATCCCTTCGCCGCAGCCGCCTACGGACTCGCAAACCCCAGCGAAGTCTACAGGCCGAAAGCCTGAAGCAAGTCTCTAACTCCGATGGGTGAACAACCCCTCGGTTGTTTTGACAATCAATAAGGAAACACCCCATGCCGTCATACAGCCGAGCAACTTTGCCGGAAGAGTTCTACGACAAGACCAGCGACATGCTCCTGGTCCAACCCGAGCCGCAGTACCTGTACGCGATGCTCTATCTCCAGTCGCTCAAGGCGAGCTTGGAGATCCCGGCAGAACTCGGCCTTCCCTTCCGTCCGATCGGCGGGGTAGGCGCGAACTACACGCAGGCCGAGAAGGATCGCCTGATGCTGTCGAATCCGATGTTCAGCGACCTGATCGCTGCGAACGTCGACTTCAACGCGGCACCTGGCAACACCATCCGCATCAACCGTCCGCAGTTCGCGAACACGACCTACACGCTGGCTTCCCGCCAAATCGGCACGGGCGCAAGCATCTCGACGGTCGCTACCGCGGTGGCTTCGCAGCAGACCAACCTGACGTTGTTCCGCTTCGGTGGTCCGTACGACCAGACCAACTCCCGCGTCGCTCCGCTCGCCATCGAGGCGTTCGACGCGAACATGGGCGTGCACAAGGCGGCGCAAATCAATGGCACCACGCTCAAGCGTGACTGCCATCGGTTCATCGACGCGGTGAACGTGGTCCTGCTGGATAACGCCAGCACCGTGGTCTACCCAGAAGGCATGACCGCGGACAACGACGCGACTGCCGTCGGAACATTCCCGTTCACGCTCGAGCAGCTCAATCGCACCGAGCAGCTGATGGACGATGCGAACCTGCCGACGTTCGCCGACGGCTTCCGCGTACTCGTGCTCGCGCCGACTCAGCTGAAGCAGCTGAAGGACGACCGCCAGTACAAGGACGCTTCGGTGTTCTTCCCGGAATACAACATCCTGTTCCCGCAATACGTGGGCAGCATCGGCAAATTCCACATCTTCACGAACACCACGCTGACCTCGACGAACAACTCGAGCTCGGTCGCGATCAAGTACGGCCACGCCATTGCCCCGGGCGCTTTGCTCGCCGGCATGGGCCGCCCTCTCCACGTCGCGCCGAGCACGGACGACAACTACGGCGAGACCGCGAAGGTCATCTGGATCGGCGATCTGGCCTTCGGCCTGGCGGACAACACGTTCTGCTACTCGGTTCGCAGCTCCGCGTAATCGGTGGTCAGTTGACCACCTAAGTGTCCCGCGCGAGTCGCGTCTTCGATCGTCGCGCGGTGACGCTGCCTTAGGGCGGCGAGCACTCCCCATCACTCGAGACTGCCCGGCGCAAGCACGTCGTCGGGCGGACTTCCATTCAAGGACTCCATCATGGCAATTCGCAGCTTCGTCAGTGCCTCCAACGGCACGCTCAACACTCTCGTCGCCGGCTCGGTCGTCAATGGCACCACGGTATTCGTGGGCCAGGCATACAACAAGATCCGCGCCATCTCCGCTCGCGTCCAGCTGACTGCTGCGACTTCCACGCTCACCATGGCCACAAAGTGGCAGGTGTCGGTCGACGGAACGAACTTCTTCGACGTCGCCAACGGCCCGCAGAACGCTGCATCCGTGGTCATTACGACCGGCACCGCTGCCATCAAGAAGGTGGTCATCCCGGCGCCCGAGCTCATTTACTCCTACCAGTACTGCCGGCTCTGCATCGTCACCGGTGTGGCGACGGGAGCGGCAGGCGACCTCTACGTCATCGACTACACTTACCGCCAACTGACCGCGTCCGACAACGCGGCTTGATCCATGGCCCTGTTGCCGGGCGAGATTGCGCGCTTGAAAGTCGAGTGTGGTTTCAACATACTCAACTTAGGCGCCGAGCCGTACATCGGCATTTCCCAATTGTGGGAGTTGGTGATTGTGCCGAACCTCACGTCCGGCATTGTCACGACATCGTCGACCGGTGTCAGCGCGTCAGCGCCGCCTGCGCTCGCCACGCTGACACTCGGGAGCGCCACCGGCTTCGTCGCGGGCGCTCGCGTCGTGGTGGATATCGATGCGCGACAGGAAACGGTCAGCATCGAATCCGTCTCTGGGAGCACCATCTCGGCGCTCCTGGGCAAGGACCATTCTGGGGTATACGGCGTGACTGTCGAAGGCCCGGAGTCGATCATTCGCGAATACCTCACACGTATCCGCGACATCAAAGACCGCATGGCCAAGAGCTTCGGCACCGGCGCGCTGAAGAAGGTCGATGAGGTCGAATTCTACGAGCTGGTCAAGGGTCAAACGGTCTTCGGAGCGCTTGGCGATCAGCTGATGTATTGGCGGGACGAGCTCTGTTCCGCTTTAGGCATCGTCAACCTGTGGCAGCGTAAGCGCAGCGGCGCGCAGACGCTTTCGGTCTACTGATGCGCCTCCTAGTCGCAGGCGTCCCGCGCGCGGGCAAGACGACGCTCGCGATGAAGCTGGCGGCGGAGCGTAACTTCATCGTCCGGCACACGGATTCACTGATGGGCCTCGAGTGGTCGGAGGCTTCGGCCGCCGCAGCTCTCTGGCTCAACGATGCCGGCCCTTGGATAATCGAAGGTGTCGCTGTCCCGCGAGCTCTACGCAAGTGGCTCGCGGCCAACACTGGCGCTCCCTGCGACGTCGTCTACTGGATGCCCGCCGCCCGAGTTCCTCTGACGACCGGTCAGCGAAGCATGGCCGGCGGCTGCATCACGGTTTGGGCTGAGGTGCTGCCTCAGCTTCTAGCCCGTGGCGTCGAAGTCTTACCGGGAGATGGCTGATGTCCGGCTTCGCCGAAGACCTGAAGGCGCTGGTCTATGATGTTAGATCGATTCCGGGTGAGATGGGGTTGCGCGTGTATCAGGCCTGGATCGTTGTCGGCACGTGGAACGGCGACAACACCGGGCGCGGCGCGCGCGCGCAGGACCTGATTCCGATCCTTGAAGGCAACGGGCAGTCCCCAAAGATTCGCGTGATGAATACCGAGGAGCTCGCGCTGAGCGGGCTCGGCAAGGGATCGATGAAGATCGGCCCCATCACTGCGCCTTTCGCTGGTGGCGGCAACCCCTGGGCGGCGGCGAAAGCCACAGTCGAATCGGGTCAGACGCTGCACATCAAGGTTGTCGGACCGGACCTGCCGAACGGCGCGCTGTTCCTGGTCAAGTCATGGAACGCCGATCATGCGCTCCATGAAACGCTCGTCATCTCGCCCGTAGCTGAGGCCACATGAGCACCTCGCTCGACAACACATGGGGAGCGCTAACGTTCCCTATCCCGGTTGGCACCGATGGCTCGTTTTCTGCGCTAGACCCTGCCCGCGACATTCTTTTGGGCCTCTTGTCAGCAGCTATCAGTTTCGAGCTCGGTAGCGCCTGGCCGGCGGCATGCGCAGACACCAATCTCGATACCCCGATTGGTAGCACGCTGCCAGGTCTCGATGATCTGGATACGATGCGGCAACGCGGGGCGAAGTTTCCGCTGCTCTCCGTTTCGAGAAGCTCAGATCCGCAGACCGGCGACGAATTCACCCTCTGGCAGAACCGCATCACGAGCAAGTGGACGATCGACTACGTCCTTGGTCCGCTTGAGGTCGGTGACCAGCTGAAGCTCGCGGACGTGCTCACGGCCGTTGCTAAAATCTGCTCGGCAACCATCAATAACGGCGGGCACAAGGCGTATGCCACTAGCGCTGGGCCCGACGGAACGGTCACTGCCAAGCAGGTACTAGGCAAGGGCGGCTGTGAATTCTCTCTTCTATGGATCAGCTCGTTCATTCAAGGAGCGGCTGCTTTCTCTCAGGGTGGCCCGAAATATCACGCGATGACGATGACGCTCACGACCCATGAGCTGGACTCGATCGCTGACGAGGGTGTTGCCTATCGGGGCGCCGCGGCCAGCATCGACGGTGGACCAGTGCTCGGCATCAATACCGCGGTTCCGTTTCAGCCCGGCTAGCCAACAGCCCAGATAGGCCGCGCATGATCATCACGAACTTCGACGAGATCAAGCGCGGCCATGAGCACTTCCTAGCTGGCAACGAACGGCTGCTGGGGCAGGCCGAGGACATGGCTGGTCGCTTCGCACTCAGCTACGTCCAGCAGCATTCCGAGTTCAAGCGACGAACCGGCCAACTTCAGGACAGGACAGCCTATCGGCTCGTCAAGACTGCGGGCGGCAGGATCCTGCGCATCGTCAATCCGATGCCTTATGCGAAGGCGATCGATACTGGCTCGAAGGCGCACGAGATTGTCGCGAAGAACGGCGGCGTACTCGCCTTCATGGGCCGAGCCGGCGTGATGGTCTTCCGCCGCCGCGTCTGGCACCCGGGCACTCGCCCCTACAAGTTTCTCCACAACGCTGCTGACGCTGCCTACCGCGTACTTGGTCATGAACTGAGACGCGGCATGGAAGATCTCGCAAAGCGTTTCTAAATCTTCGTTCGCTACCCGTCGAGAGAAGCGCTCTCTTGCGCGGGCGGGCCTTTCACTGCGGCGCATAGCGTACGCGAGGGATTCATCCATGAAGCTCAAGTTTTTTGCTCGCGACGGTCACGTCGTGCACTTCCCGGGACCGAAGATGGCTGGGCAAATCCACAACTACGTGGGCCGCCAGTTCGTGCTCGAGCCTGACGACAAGCTCGCTCAGTCCTCGCGTGTCATGGGCAAAAACATCGCTCTCAAGGATGGCTTCGAGATCGACTCGGAGACTTCGGAGGGTCGCGACATGATGCATGAGGCGCGTTGCGGCGGGCTCTGGCCGGCCAACGCGGAAACCGCTGCCGCGTGTGGCTGCGCGTTCGTGGCGGTCAAATACGACGATCAAGCTCTGGAATTCGTGCCCGGCGTCGCATCACTCGCGACGCCGTCGAAGCCGTCGCCATCCAAGTCGGAGTAATCCTGAATGACTAATTTCGTCGGCTACCCGAGCAGCTACCGCGCGCCGTTCACTGCCATGCAGTTGCTCTTCGGCCAAGGGCCGAGCAACGCCCCGGCTGGGCCGCGCTCTGCGATGTACATGGGTCCCAAGACCGCCGCGGGCACCGCGAACGTCAATCAGGCTTACACGATCACCAGCGAAGCCGACGCTATCACGCTGTTCGGAGTCGGCTCACCGGTACACCGCGCGCTACGCAGACACCTGCTCGCGAGTACGCTCGGCACGCTCATCGGTATTTGCTATGCCCCGAGCTCGGGCGGCAGTCCGGTGGCTGCGGCCGGCACAATCACCATCACATTCACCTCCGGATCGAACCCGACCGCGACCGGCCAGGTAACGACCTACGTCGCCGGCGAAGTCATCACCACCGGCTTCAACACCGCTGATACGGCGACCACGATCGCCGCAAACATCGTCCTAGGCATCAACGCGAAGGTCTGGCTGCCGGTCACCGCGACCAGCTCAGTCGGCGTTGTGACCATCACGGCCAAGATCGCTGGCGCATCGCAGGGCGATGGCACGGTGGGCGTGATTCGTCTGCGTACCATTGCCGACGCTGGCAAGAACGTCATCTCCACTGCCTCTGGCGCAGCACTGGGTCTGGGCACGGGCACTGTCGGAGTCGACGGGACCACCACCGAGCTGGTCAACATGACGGGCGCGCTCTCGACGCTCACGAATACTCGCTACTACTACAACGGCTTCACGATGTGGTCGGCGGCGGCCCTTGCCGTCATCGCAACGCACGTCAGCGCCAAGAGCCAGGCGAACCCCGGGCTTCGCTGCCGCGCTTTCACCGCGTACACCGGTACCGGCTCGGCCGTCTCGGCGCTCGCCATCGCGGTCAACTTCGAGCGTCAACACATCGTCCACCAGACGAATAGCGAATGGGACACGGCCGACCTAGTCGGCAATGCCATCGCGATCCATCAGAGCCAGGAAGCAGGGACGGGCGACTTTGTCCCAGACAACTACCGCGGCAAGGATTGGATGTGCCCGGCTGCTTACTCGAATGCGGACTGGCCTACATCGACGCAAATCAATCAAGCCGTCACCGACGGTGTGATCGAAGTTGCGTCCGATCAATACGGCTCCTTCATGGTGATGTCCGTCACTACGCGCTCGCGCGATTCGGGCGGAACGATTTCGGACTTCCGAGCTACCGAAACGCATCGGATTAGCTTCCTCGACGCTGTTGGCGATCGTTGGCTGATTCGCGATGCCGTGCAATATGGCGTCGGTTTCAAGCTGACTCCGGATCAGTTGATGCCGGACGGGTCGATCAACTTCAACCAGAAAGTCCCGCCCTTCACGCTGACGCCGTCGCTCTACAAGCCGTTCGCGGCCGCGCAGATCCAGGAGGCCGCGGACAACGGCGAGATCCAGGGCGCGTCGACGTGGCTCAACTCGCTCATCTGCTCGATTGACCCGAACAACATCAGTCGACTCGTCGTCACTGCCAGCGGCAGGACTATCGATATCCGACATCAGACCGGGATCCAGCTGTCCGAGACAACACCAGGCTGAGCGATCCGCCCGCCGTCTACTCGCCCCCTAGCAGGTCATTGTCGCCAAGGCGGCATAGCGAAAGTGTACGCCAATTCCGCAACTGTCCGACCATCTGAGACTCAAGCTCCTGATCGACGGCGTCTTCCAAGTGAAGCCATCATCGATCCAAGTAGCGCTCGACTCGCAAGCCCAAGTCGTCGACACGCTCGAAGGCCTAGCGGGCAAGACACCAGGCTCTGGTCAGTGCAAGATCACTGGCACCTGCGCCGTCCCGCTTGGTGGCCCTGAGTTCGACTTCTTCACTGCCTGCCAAGAGGGTTCTTACCACTCGATGCAGGTGCCCTTCGGCGTGAAGTCGTACATCGGCAATGGCTGGTTCCAGACCGCTGACATCGGGCAGTCCACGAACCAATCCACTGAGTTCAAGTTCGATTGGATCGGCGAATTCTCGAAACCGAAATGACCTAAGCGGGCTGGTCCCGCTGACTGTGAGCAGCCCGCGTTTTGAGGCGGACCGGGTTGCGAACTGACTTTGACCAAGCCTCCGATCTCCCGTGTGGGGAGCGGAGGCTTTCGCCGTTTTCTGAGGGTGACATGAGGGAAATTCCGGCATCGGAGCTGATTCGATCGCTGCTCGACGGCGTGCCGAGCAAGGTCTTCGACTTCGTCCGCATCCAAGAGGGCGGCGAGAAAACCGTCTCGAAGATTCGGGTCAAGCTGCTGCGGTTGGAGGAGAACGACAGCGTTCTCGCCGACTCGCAGGCGCACGCGAAGCACCGCAAAGAGTCCGAGCAATACACGGACATCTACCGCGAGGCGCAGGCAGTCGAGCTGCTGACCCGGGCGCTTTGTCACGTCGACAAGCACACTCGACCGGACGGCACCAGCTACTACCCGCCGCTGTTCACGGACTCGCGCCAAGTACGCGCGTCGTTCACGGCCACCGAGCTCTCTGTCCTGCTGAACTGCTTCCAGATCGTCAAGAGCGAGTACGGAACGCTCGAAACGCTCGACGAACATGACGCCGACATGTGGACTGAGAGGTTTTCAGATCCTCTCAAGGCCCCTTTTTGGTTGTCGCAATTGGATTGCAATCACTACCCGGGGGCAATCCTATTGCTGGCAGCACAGGTTCGGGATCTTCGTACGGAGGTCGGGCGTCCGCTATCGACCTCGCCAGATTCTTCGGAGTTCAACCCCGAGATCTCTACCTCGGACACTGGCATCTCTATCGAGCAGCCTGTCGCATCTTCGGAAAATGATCCAGAGCCGATCAAGGCCGGCGAGCTGATGACGCAAGACGAAGCGCGGAAGCGCGTGACCCGAGTGACGAAGCCGAAGAAATAAGGCAAACTGCGGCAATGGCCGAGATAACGCTGAGCCGGGGCATGGTCACGATCGTGGATGATGTCGACTACGAGTGGCTTTCAAGGTTCAAGTGGTGCGTGAAACCAGGTAAGCGGACCTGGTACGCTCAGCGAAGCTTACCGCGTGATGGCGCATCGCGCTCGTCGGTCGTCGGTCGTCGGTCGTCATGCATCGCTTCTTGCTTGGAAGCGCATGTGACGGCTTCGAAGTGGATCATTGGGACGGCAACGGGCTCAACAACCGCCGTCTAAATATACGGGTCGCATCGCGTAGACAGAACATCCAGAATCTCGTTCACACGCGCAAGCACAGCTCGCGCTTCAAGGGCGTCACCTGGGACAAGGAGAATCGCAAATGGCGTGTGACGATTCAGGTCGATGGCGTCCCGTTGCGCCTAGGGCGTTTTGAGAACGAGGAAGAGTCAGCCGCAGCGTACGACGCGGCCGCGCGCAAACACTTCGGCGAATTTGCCCACTTGAACCTCTAGTCAATCCCCAAAAATGGCCAACCTCCAATACGACATCACGGTAGTAGGGGCGAATCAGATCCGCTCCGTCATCCGCGGCGTTGAGGCGGAGATTCTTGCCAGCAACAAGAGGATGACGGCCGGCATTCGCGGCACGTCGGGCGCTGGCGCTGGGCGGCCCAAGCTTGGTACAGGGAACGCTGGTAGCGGAGCAGCTGAGGCCAAGGCGCTCTCTCGGGTGCGCATCACCGAGGAAGAGAAGGTTGCGCGGGCTAGAGAGCGGCTACACGCGCGCTTCGTCGCTTTCGAAGGAACCGAGATCGAGCGCATCACGCGCCAGCGGCTAGCAGCGCTCGATAAGGAGCGAGCTGCGCGCACGAGGCTTGCTGAGTCAATGGCGAAGGGCGTTGGCACTGCGGTCCACAACACGGCGCGCACGGCAATGATGGGCGCCACTGTGATAGGCGGGGCACTCATTGCCTCTGCGCTACACGATCAGATCGGTATTCAGGCGGGCGCGAGCCGTGTCGCCAACCAGGGCATGCGCCCTGACCTGAAAAATCAGATCGCGAAAGAGTCCCAGAACCAACGCGGATTCACTGGCGAAGAATCGATCAACGCGCTGGATCAATTCGTCCAGAAAAGCTCCGACGTAGAGGGGGCGCTTTCGCAGTGGAAGATGCTTGGCGTACTCGCTAACGCGACGAGCACCAGCTTCGAGGATATGGGCAACGCGGGCGGCCGCGTGTGGCGATTGCTCTCCGAGAGCGTTAAGGATCCACTCGAACGCGCTAAGCAATTCAAAGACGTGATGACGACCATTGCCGTTCAAGGCAATATGGAAACGGTAGAGGCCCGCGACCTGGCTCCTGTGCTCGGCAAGGTTACCTCTGCAACGCGCCGATACGGGGGCGACCCGATTCAGAGCCTGAAAGAACTTCTGGCCCTGGGCCAGCTCTCTGTCAGTAAGGGCGGCGCCACTGATGCCGCTGAGGAGACGACTTCGCTCGGTCGCTTCACTGACGACATGATCAAAGACGCCAGCGGAAAGAAGGGGAAGAAGAACAAGGGCTTCAACCCGTTCACCGATGACACGCAGTCCGCGCTAAAGAGCCCGGTTGCGATGGCGCTTGATATCATGGATAGAACGCACGGAGATCTTACTAAGATCTCCGGATATGCTGGCGTCCGTGGCCAGCGGGTGGTCTCTGGCATTCAGTCGACCTACATGGGCGCATACCGCGAGGCTGAGAAAATCAAGAAGGGATCCGGAGAAGCCGCCGGGCACGCGGCGGTTATGGCCAGCGTCAAACCACTGATCAACGCGACCAAAGACATCAACGCCGCTGATGACCTTCGAAACGCAGACCCGGATAAGCAATTCATCGAGGCGACCAAGCAATTCAACCGCGCGATCGGCGAGCAATTACTGCCTGCCGTCACGAAACTGATCCCGAAGTTCGTCGAACTCGTGCCGGCGGCGACCTACCTCACCGGAGAGCTGGTCAAGTTCGTCAACGCGCTGGCGGACAATCCGATCGAGGGGATCGGCGTTTTGATTCTGGGCAAGATCACAGCCGACATTGCGGCCGCTGGCATTGGCAAGGGGCTCTCCTTTCTCCTGACCGGCATCATCAAGAGCGCGATACCTGGCGCCACCGGAGGGCTTGTGGGCCCAGCGGCAGGGCTGGCTGGCGCTGGCGTTGGACTAGCCGCGCGCGGCATCACAGGCGCCGCCACCGGTGTGACGAGTGCACTGGGTGTCGCTGGCGCCGCCGGTGGCGTTGCGCTGGGCGCCGCCGCGGGTCTCGCTGCTGCCGGCGTCGGTGCAGCTGCGTACGAAGGGAAGCAGCTCTACAACGTGACCCAGGGCTTCACCGATTGGGGCACCGATGTGGCCAAGGCCGGCACGCCCGAAGATTACGACGCGATGATGAAGAAGGCCGGTCTCAGCGGCGGCGGGCAGGGTGGTGCCGAGGCCAATGCGGCGACGACTGCAGCCGCGGCTGCCCAGACTGACGCGGCCAAGGAAATGAAGAGCGCGGCCGCTGATCTCCGCGTTGCGTCTGCCAACATCCGCACTGCAGACCCGAACCGCACCAAGCCAATCGTAGCCCGCGCGCCGTGAAGCCATGACCGACGTTCTCGTACAAATGCAGCGCTGCGGCTGGCGCTTCATCGAGTTCCCGATCACGTCGCGTAAGTACGGATTCCAGCAGGAGCAGGCGAAGCACCGCTACATTTTCCGCGACCAGCAGCTCATTGAATCGCTCGGCGCGGAGAACCCGACCTACCGCTACACGATCCCTTTCCGTGAGGATATCTCCAAAGGCCCTTATCGGCACCTGTTCACTGAGGTCTATCCGGAATTCCTAAACGCTTGCCTTGACCGCACTCGCGGCATCCTTTCGGACCCAGTTCATGGCGACATCAATGTCAAGTGTGTCTCGCTCGCCGAGGACCTGGACGTCAACAAGCGTGATGGCATTGACGTAGAGTGCGAGTGGATCGTCGCGCCGCTTGAGTCCGAGCTCGCGCAAGATCTCACCACGCAGATCAAGACGCTGCAAGGTGCAGCAGATGACGCCCGCCGCTTCGATGCGGACATCAAGAAGATCGACTGGAAGCAAGAGCCGCCGCCAAAAGCTACGGTTAGCCCGCTCGACTTCATCAGCGGGATCGGCGGCCAGCTGGAGGTGGCGGGCGGCAAAGTCACAAGCGCTCTCGCCGACTATTCATTCCGGCTCGAGAAGAGCGTCGCGACCATCGACCGTCTGAAAGACCCGAACCTCGCTCCAACGCGCCAACAAGCTCGCCGGCTGCAGGCCGCGGTGCTCGATCTCGAAGACCGCACGGACATCACTGGCATTCACCCGATCAAGAAGACCACTACGGTGGTCAACCGTTCGTTCTCGGCGACGGCTGCGCTCCTGGGGATGTCGGTTCAGGAATTCGCGCGCCTCAACCCGCAGTTCGCTCGCGCCCCATTCATCAAAGCGGGTTCGATCCTGCGCTCGTTCTCCGACGCGCAGCCCCCGCCCAAGCGCCGCTGATGCCCGTTGTTGACCCCGACGAACAGAGACTCACGGTAACCCTGGAGTCGACCGGCGAGATCATCACCGATAACATCCAAGAATACCGCATCGACACCTCGTATCTGACGCCGACGGATTCCTGGTCGTTCACGGTTTACAACGACGACGATCCGTCAAGCCTCCGCACCAAGTTTCGTCCCTGGCAGCCGATCCGACTTTCGATTGCGGGCCAGACGCAGCTCGTCGGGCGAATAGAGAAGATCCGCGGCACCGGCGAGAGCGGCGCGGCGCTTGAGGTTTCTGGATACGATTACCTCTACGACTCCGTCGCAGGCACCGTCGACCCGTCGCTCCAAATCAAAAAGGAGATGGATCTGGGGCAAGCGCTACTCGCCATCTTCGAGCCGTTTGGGATCAAGACCGTCTACGCCGACTTCGGCCTGACGCGAAACATCCTCAGCGGGCGCGTCACGTCCGCCAAGGGCAAGCCGGCGCGCGAGTTCAAGAAGGCTCACCCAGACGAACTCCGCCCCAAGGACAACCAAGGCGCTTTCGAATTCGCGGAGACCATCTGCCACCGGATGGGCTTCTGTCTGCAGTCAGCCAATCTGCGCGACGGCATCATCTGTTGCGTACCGCACGATCTGGTTGACCCGATGGGTCGGCTAGCCCGCCCCGGCAACATCATGAAGGGCTCGGCGACTCGAGACTGGTCGAGCGTTCCAACGGTGACATTGGCCCGTGGCCGAGGTGGGGATCCTAACGTTGCCGTCGCGGGAACGCGCCATGAGTTCTCGACGTTCAACAGTCAGACGGTGAACCCTATCGCGAAGATCCCGGAGATCCAGCGCATCATCACCTCTGACGACAACATCCTGATCACCCGCGAGCAGCGGTACGACCCAAAAAAGAAGGATCATACGATCTATGGCTATGGGCAGCCGGTCTACCGTCCGCTCTTCTACCAGGACAAGGACTCGAAGAACCAAGAGCAGCTAGAGTACGGCGTCAGTAAGATGGTTGCTGAACACCTGAAAAAGACCCTCGAATATGAGTGCACGGTTCGAGGGCATGTCGACCCAAACACTGGCGCGATCTGGAGCATTGACAGTGTTGTCGACGTCTTCGACTTCATTGAGCAAGTCGATGAGCGCCTCTGGCTCTATGAGAACTCGAAGTTCAACGACGGCGCTGGGCCAATGACCACGATGAAGTTCGTCAGGCCCGACTCCTACATTCTGTGATGCGTATCGATGAGCAACTGCAGCTTCAACCTACCGGGGATTTCGCTTCCGGGGTTGAGCCTTGCGCTACCATCGCTGCCGAGCATCCCGTTCCCAGTCGTCGAGCTCCCGGGGTTCAGCCTCAGCCTTGAGCTGCCAAGCATCTCGCTCCCGTCGCTGAGTCTTTCGCTCCCGTCGCTGCCCGGTATCCCCTTCCCGACCGTCGAGCTGCCCGGGTTCAACCTGTCGCTGCAGCTGCCCGGCATCACACTGCCCTCTCTCAGTCTCTCGCTACCATCGTTGCCGGGGTTGCCCGTCATCGTTCTCCAGTGCCCATTGGACGCCGCATGAAGAAGCTCGAATACGACATCACGACGGTTACGACCGAACGAACCGTGATCGAAGCCTTCGGCTGTCGCGTTACCGTTGGGCCGTTCGGCGAGATCAAGCTGTACGCACCGAATGGAATCAATCTCGGCGGCCGCAAGCCGGAGCCGCCCAAGGCAGAGCAACAATGACCGACCTAGTTGATCTTGGAACAGCTCGTCTCGACCCGAAGACGAACGTTCTGCTCGTGCAGGCAAAGACCACGCGAGTCGGTGAAGATCCAGACGACGCGCCAGACGCTGGCGACGCGCCGATGATGGGCGCTCTAGGGGTCACGTCGTTTCCGTATCCGCGCAACGACAACGGTCACGCGCAAGGCATCAAGGCGGATGTCCCAGGCACCGCCGGCGGGGTCATCATTGCCGCCCGAGACACGCGGACTGCTGGCGTCACAGCCGAGCTCGGCGCCGGTGAAACCTGCGTTCACTCGACAGGACCCGACTTCGACTCGAGGCTCTTCCTCAAAGACAAGAGCGCATCCATCGTCGTCGGCGATAGCATGGCGATCGTAGTGGACGAGAAGAACAAGAAGATCACGATCTCCTGCTTCGGCGGCCACTTCGAAATCAGCCAAGAGCACGGATGCTTCATGGCGCACGGTGGCGGGATGATTCAGGTCAAGGATGGCATGTGTATCCTGACCGGGCAGGTCATCCTCGGTGGTCGCACGCCGCTCGGACCGGTGCAATTCGGTCCTGCCCCGGTAATCGGGACAGCTGGAGCATCGGCGCCGGCGGCGGGCGTGTTCGTTGGTGGCTAGCTAGGGCGCGATCGAGAACGTCGCGCCATCGACGCCAGTCACTGGGAAGTCCACGGCCACGTGAACCGTTTGGTTCGCTGTGACAGTCATTGTGAATGTGACGGCTGGATCCATCGCATAGTTTGGCGATGTGTGGGTCTGGTCCACCCATGTCCATGCGCGTTCTAGGCGGGTCATGAAACTCAATTCGGTATCAGCCGGCACCTGCTTTTGGGCATCGACGTTCCCGCAGGCGAGGAAGACGCCGCTGTCGCGCGGCTTTCCCGGAAGCCCATAGGCGAGAACCACCTTACTCCCGTCGCCGCCTGGTCCCCATTGGTTGTACGATGTACACGTCCCCGGGTTCAGCGTGCTGTATTGCAGGCCGCCGACAGTCGCTGTTACGACGATGGTCCCAAAACTAGCTGCTGACGCGCCGGCCGAACCGCTCGATCCGCCCACGCCGCTTGAACCCGCAGATGATCCGCCCGCGGCGGACGCCGCAGAACCAGATTGACCGCCAAGTGCGGGCACGGCGCCAGCAGAACCGGCGACCCCACCCCCGCCATTCGGCGCACCGCCGGGCACATCCGCGACAGCGCTTCCCGCGCTCCCCGGCGAGCCGCCTTGCGTAACGGGCATGGACGGCGCCCCTCCTTGCCCCGCCACTGCCTCCAGAGCGCTGCCAGCGCCAGCGACGGCCGCCATTGTGACAGCCTGTGCCCCGGCCTCACCTTCGCCGGGCCCCGCCTCGGTTGGCACAGGTTGAGCGTCGGGCTCCGTTGACGCGCCCTGAGCGCCTCCACAGCCGCAGGCAGCGAGCAACACGAGGACTGGCAGCAGATTTCGAGTGACCATACCCAATGATAACGGCCCATCACCGGCCAGCGCTACTGAACGTCTGAATTAAATTCGAAATATGTCTGGACTAGGCCAAGCACCCGTGGGTTTCGGGACCCCTTTCGGCATCGGGACGCCTGACGAGGCGGCTGCTCCGCCAACCATTGCCCCCCAAGCGGCCCGGTTTCTGGACCCGCTTACCAGAGACTACACCGTCGGCAGCGATGGCGAGTACCTGCGGATGCCGTCGTTACGACAGCGCGTGGAGCTCGCGCTCGGCACGCTGAAGGCAAGCTCAAGCGTACAGCCGACTGCGGGGCTGACGCTGCCCGACAAGATTGATGGCAACTATGAGCGGCGCGTTCGGTTCGCGGTCAACAGCGCGCTGGCTTTCTTGGTTAAGAGCGGGGAGCTGCGAATCGACGCCGTTACCTTGCTCGAGTCACGACCAGGGCGAAGCGACATCAGGGTCGCATTCACCGATCTGCTCACCGGCGACAACCACGACAGCACGCTGTAATCCATGACGCTTCAAGCAGGACAACTTTTCATCCCGGGCAGTGCCGAGGAAATTCGCGACGATCTGCTTGCGGACTTTCGGCTTGAGGCCGTGAAGTACTCGGTGATCGCGCCCGCGGTTACGCCGGGCACTGACAACTGGTTCTTCTTCACGGCGGTAGCGAACGCCGGGCTTCTCCAATACTCGAACATCGCTACCATTCGCCCAGCGATCACACCACTCAATGCGACAGGCGAAGATCTAGAAGAATACCGAATCGCGCTTGGGTTGCCCGTCGTCCAAGCATCGCCTGCAGCGGGGAAGCTCACCGTCACCGTTTCCGGCGTGGGCTCGGTCACGTTCTCGGATGGGCTGCAGTTCCTTTACCCGAGCGGCCTCCGCGGCAAAGTCAGCGGGACGCAGCTCAATGTGTTCGACGAGCAGGACGTTAACGTCGTGGCCATCGACACGGGCGGCGGAACAAATCTCGAGAGCGGCATGGCGGTTAGGTGGGTAAATCCACCATTCAACGTCGCAACGCAGGCGCGCGTTTCAATCAACGGCCCGCTCACCGGCGGATTCGACAGCGAGACCGAAGATCGAAAACGCGACCGCGTCCTGAACCGCTTTCAAAACACGCCAGGAGGCGGCAACTGGGGGCAGCTGCGCGAAATCGCGTTCAACACGCTACCGAGCGTCAAGGACGCTTACGTCTACCCAGCGCTGGGAGGGTCGTCGTCGGACAAGCTCACCATACTCAAGGGGTTCGATCGCGCGCGCAACGACTACCATCGATCCTTCCAGCTCGGGGCCATTGCGCTGGTGCGGGACGCTATCCATTCCCAGCTCTCGACTGGCGACGAACATGTAGTCGGCACGGGAGACGAGCTAGCTTGCGACGTCACCCTGCTGCTTGAGCTCCCGAGTTCGGCGCTCGCTGGTGGCAATGGGCTCGGCTGGCTCGACCAGTACCCCTGGCCGCCGAATGGATCCGGCACGCCGGTGACCGTCTCGGCTACGAGCGGAGCGCTGAACGTCACGGTACACGCAACGACGGTTGTGTCGCCGCTTCCTGGGCAAACGCACATCATGTGGTGGTCGCGCTATGACATGAAAATGCGGACGTCGTTGGTCACGACAGTCGACCCATCGAGCACCAGCGGGAGCTGGATCCTCACTGTCGATGCGCCGTTTGTCGACAGTCTTGGGAATGTCGTAGCGGTCGGCGACTTTATTTCGCCTGCGGCGACGAACGCCGAGAAGTATGGCGGAACGTTTATCGACCTGATGGAGTCGCTCGGCGCCGGTGAGAACACGTTCGACGCACAGCGTCTTCCGCGCTCGGCGCGCCACCCGTTCGTTGGTGACGGGGCGGACCTCAGTATTACCAACAAGTTCCTGACTGATTTTCTGGCGCAACATGGCGAGATCACGGATGCCGCTCTCGGCTATTTACCGACGCCGTCACCAACTACTCCTTCCACGGTCGCCGCGAATCCGCGCGTTCTCGTTCCTCACCACTTCGGGATCCAGGTGTTCTGATGACGACTCCCACCGGCCTCCCGGCTTGGACACGCTCCGCCGACTATATCCAATATGGGGGAGATCCGAGCAAGGCTAACTACCAGTCGCAAGGCGTCGTCAATCCGCGCACCGACGTTGGTGCTGAAGGCTTCTCGCGACTGGTCGCGGATGCTGCGTCAGTCGTGCGCACAGCCGAGTTTGCTTCGATGCAGATCCTCTGCGTTGATGGCGGGTCGAACACGCCAATCGTCGAGAACTGCCGACTCATGGTCGGAGTCACCGTTATCCCCTACGCCGGCACAGCGCCGCCCGGAGGCGTGGCTCCAATAACCCTACTCCCCTTGCTGTTCCCGATTGTGACCCGCGTCAGTAACGGCTCCGTTCAGGTCACATTCCCGGCCTCATACATCGACGAATATGGCGTGGCGGGCGCTTTCATTGTGAAGGAGCCGATCGCTAATTTCGTCGGGGCGGGCGGCGGTGTCGCCGTGCCAGAAATCGTGAGCGCGACGGTTGTCAACGTGCGGGTTTTCGATCTCACTGGCGTCGCGATCAGCGGCGCTCGCTTCACGCTTTCAGTCGGCAGCGGGACCTGAAATGTTTGGCGGCTTCGGCGGACTGCTGCCCATTCGCCTAGGCGGCAATGCTCAGCTTGGCTGGACAGCCATGCAACACGCCCGGTTGGCGGCGGACATGGCGGCCGTATCGCGTACCGCGCCGCTCGCGAGTCTCACGGTCAGCGCCGGTGCGGTCACGAGCTACCACGGACGCAACGGCTCTGGCCTTGCCTTCGCGCCTGCGGTGCAGGTGGTTTCGACCGGACTGCTGAAGCTGACTTGGAGCACGACATACGCCTCCGAGCTCTTCCGCAACGGACTCGCCGTCCCATTCCCGTGGGTGATTCGGACCGCGAACGCCTCCGGGCATTGGAACGCCAATCCAGTCGTCGCGTCGTTCACGCAGATCAGCGCGACGGTCGTGCAGGTCGAGACGCGCAAGTGGAACGGTAGCGCCTGGGCATTGTCGACCGAGACGGTTTCGCTCCGCGTGTTCGGCGATTGGCTGCCTGAGGCGCGCATCGGCGACTATGACGGCGCAACTGACAAGGTCGACTGCGGTACTGAAACCGAGCCCTACGCCTGGCTTTGGTATCAGGAATACACGGCCATGCTCGGGTCTGGCTTCTCAAGCCTGCAGAGCGGCATCGTTCACGCAAAAAAACTCACGCTGGCTCGATTCGAAGCGGGCAAGACGCGTGCGGCCGAACGAGCTCGCTGCAATGCCATCCCATCAACTGCGGACGACTGCCTTGGATTGTGGGTGCAGGCACTCGCTATTCCGTATCGCGATTCCGATCAGCGCTGGCAAATCCGACAACGTTGCGCAGCAAAGTACAAGGGCGCTCTCGGACCCACGCAGGCGAACATCGACGCCGCGCTAGCTGAGCTATTGGGTGCTCGATATACATCCATCGCGACGCCGATCGGCACCGATCTTGACCATCCGCCTGCCCTCACGTTCTGGCCGGGAATCAACCCGGGACCGGCAGCGCTGGATCTCGGTGGCGGCTGTTGGTCGAGCGAGCGAGCGCACCTGACCGTGCTGCTCGTGAAGCCGCCACCGACGCAGCTCAGTGAATTTCTCTACCAGGCAAACGTCGCCATGTTCCAACAACTCGATCGCATGCTTCCCGCAAAAATGACGTTTAATTGGGCTACCGGAATTTCCGGCTTCCTTTTGGATGGAGTGGCACATGCAGACGGTACGATCTCCCAACTAGACTTCGATGCACTAACGCCGTGACGGCGGCCGGCCAATCTTGCCGCGAGGCACGGTAAGCGCGCGCAGCAGATCCCAGCCTATACGGATCCGACCGTTCACCACTTTAGGGTTAGCCCCGTACTTCTCGGCCCACTCGACTAGCGTCATGGTTTCCGAACCCAATGTGAGCAGGTGATTAGTTCTGCGATTCCTGGATTGCTCCTTGACCGTTGCCCATCGGCAGTTGCCGGGTTCGTAGTTTCCGTCGTTGTCCGGAAACCGGTCGATGCTATGGGCCCGACTGGGAGGGTCTCCCATATCAGCAAAGAAGTTTTCGAACGTTTGCCATCGTTCGCAGATGGATATTCCTCGGCCGCCGTAGTTTCCGTAGCTGGCATTGTAGTCCTTCTCGCAACGCTCGCGCATCATCGACCAGACCTTAAACGCCTTCGAATGCGTCATGCTGTGAGTTGTGTTTCTGCGTCGTGCGTTCTCGGCGGCGATCAGACTCTGGATACACCCGCACGACACCGTATTGCCGGACTTCAGGTTGCCGCTAGTGACCGTTGCCTTGCCGCCGCAAGAGCACTGGCAGACCCAACTGTAGCTGCCTCGCACGGGATGACGCGGGCCGCGCTCACACACGGTCAGACATCCGAACCTTTGCCCCGTCAGTTCAAGCGCTTTACCCATGCAGACACCTTGTCACGAAAATTCGACGTAGTCATGAACGAAACCTATTCGAGCACCAAGGCGCTCAGCGTGTTCAACGTGCTGGCGCTGTCGCGGCAAGACTTGCCTCGCGAAGCCATCGATCAGTTTCTGCGCTCATCGTTCGACCAGAATCTCCCTGAGGATTACGTGGATCAAGGCGTCGAATATCTGGTAGGCGAGCGCCTGGCGGTTGAGGAGGCTGGCGTGCTCAAGATTCAACGCCTAGCCGACGGGCGCGCGAAGCCTGTTGTGCGGTCGGGTGACGGCCGCGCGCTGGTACGAGGGGCTTACTGATGGCCAACTTTGCTCCTTTGCGTGCAGGCGGCTGGGCTTTTGGAGAGATCCTGACATCTGCCCAGATGAACGCCCTCAATACGGATTTTCCGTTCGCGGTAAACGGTCGCGACGGTGGCGCGTACACGCCATCCGACAACCTGAGCTTTCAGACGCCATCCGGAAAGCTACTCGGGTTCAATGGGCTAACGCTGGCTAGCGCTGCAGACGGCGGCGCAGCGAGCTTCGCGCACGACCTTACTCTCGGCGGCACGCTCGTCACCTTTGGGGTCACAGCAAGCGGCAACGTTTCTGCCAACACGATTAACACTGGCATTATAGCCACGGGCGACGCCATCGTCGCAGGCACGGCCAGCGTAGGCACCACGCTCAGTGTTGGCGGGGCACTATCCGTAGGCGGCGCCACGAACGTGACGGGCTTGCTGTCAGCAACCAGCGGGCTCCAAGTCGGCGGCACTTTTGGCCTCTCTGTGCTCGGGCCAGTGACCGCGACCGGATCCGTAAGCGCTAGTGGCGGGTTAGTTGCACGGCCAGTCATCGGACTCGACACGCCAGGTACGCATCTCTATCGGGCCGCTTCATACGATTGTGTGATCGCTTCAGCGAATACTGGCGACCGCATATATCAGCTCGATGATACCGGCCTCGCGCCGTTTGAAAGCCGCACGATGTGGTTTGTGAACTACGGCGGACACGCCTTGACCGTTAAAGATCCCACTGGCGGGTCACTGTTTAGCTATTTGATTACCGGCGGCTTCACCGGGGCGTTCGCTGCCATCATGTTTATGAGGATTGGCGGGACCTGGTCATTCGTGCTCGGCGTCAAGGTGTAAATGTCCGTAGCTCTCGCGTCGTCAATCGCTGTTGCGGTTGCGAAGAAACCGTTGCGCCTAACGTTCACCGCGAGCGCAGGCAATTTCGTGCGCGTGTGGTGCACCGCGGCGCCGGCAGGCTCGAAGCTGCGGGGAAAACTCGACGAGAACAACGCCGCGCGGGTTCATGCTTTCGACACCGATTCGGCCCGAGCGATCGAATATACGTTCGACGTCTCGGGCGCGTACCAGTTCGCGGCGGCTGAGTTCATCAAGGGCGCCGCGCCCTACGGCGGCGGATATCAGGACGCGCCCAACTCGGCACCTGCGGAAACGTCGCTCGGCGAAACACCGCTCACCTTCTACGTCGCGAGCAAACTCAAAGCCACGCTCGGCTTTGGAGCCGATGTCGCCGATCTCGTCCTCTACGCCGCGAACACGGTGATTCAATCCACCTCGCTCGCCGTTCAGGGACTGGCAACACCGACGGTCCAGAAGCCAAAAACGGACAAGGCGACCACTGCGGCGGAGAACGCAGCGCTGCTGACGGCTGTCGCAGCGCTGGCGGGTTCAACCGCCGCTCTCGCTCTCGGCGATATCGGTGCATTGGTTACTGACTTCATCATCGACTTCAACGCGCACATTGCCGACGCGGCGTTTCACGATACGGCCGACAGTAGCGCCAATCGGATCTCGTCGGAGTACCGGAACCCGACGACACCAGACGCGCTGAAGCAATCGATCGCGCAAATTCTGAAAGCGCTCAGCGCGCATATTCGAAACGATTCAGCGACAACGCCGACCGGTACCGGCTCGAGCGGATGGCACCAAATAAACGGCGCTGGTGTTGTCGATTGGGCGAGTCTGCCCCTATTTGCAAGCACTGGGACGATCTCCGAGCATGTGCGCGGCTTAGCCGACGCGCAGCGCTGCTTCGAGTCCCACCGCGTCTCTTCTGCGCATCTGGCGCCTGACACCGTGCACGCCCTCGACCCGGTGCCGAAGCTCCTGACTGTTCACTCTCTCTTCCTCGCGCAGCTCGCGGCCATCAGCCCGCCCGCGCCCGTGACGGACAACTCAGCGAAGACTGTGCTCGTACACGGCGCCGGGTTCGAAGAAATCTGACATGGCATCACCCAATTTTACGATCAACACCTCGGCGTGCCCGCCAGAGAAGGCGGTCGCCTACGGCGCTGCGCTCACGTTCGCTCTGCTGAGCACTTCCGGCGTGAGTACCGTCGCTTGGTCGTTTACGGGCACCGATGCGCCCACGACTGTCCCGCCAGCCATTACGCTCGGCGGCTCGCCGCTGGGCGCCACGGCGACGGCGACGATGGTCGCGGACCCCGGCACGGGTCGCGGCGTTTCGTTGATCATCAAATGCGTGGTCAACGGTGGGCGTGACTCTGCGGGTCAGGTCGACCCATTGCTGACCAAGACCGCGCTCGTCGGTGTCGCGAACTCGGTTGGCATCGTGCCTTTCGCGGTCGGCGAGGAGCTCGAGCGGGACGCAAACTTCGGCTGGACTGGCCCGCTCAACAATGCGCTGACCGGTTCTGGCAGCGGCGGCGTCACGGTTCACGCGAACCTGACCGGGCTCGCGGCGGACGATCACCCGCAATACCTGCGCACGGACGGCACGCGCGTTCTCACCGGCAACATGTCGGCGGGTAGCAACAAGATCACGAGCCTTGCGCCGCCGACGACGTCAACCGACGCAGCAACTAAGGGGTACGTCGATGGGATCGTCGCGGCCCCAGCCGGCGCTGTTCTAGCCAACGGCACGGTGCCCTTCACTGCCAATCAGTCGATGGGCAGCCACAAACTCACCAGCGTTTCCGTTCCGACGGTGAGCTCCGACGCGGCAACGAAGGGCTATGTTGACGCGCAGATCATCCCGGCCGGCACGAACCCGTTCACTGGTAACCAGTCGATGGGCGGCTTCAAGCTTACGAATGTGGCGACGCCTACGGCCTCGACGGATGCGTGCACCAAAGGTTATGCGGACGCCATGGCTGGCAGCGCCCCCGTAGCTCGCCTCGCAACGGCAACGGCGCTGCCGACGAACACGCGCACCAGCAACGTACTCACTGCATCGGCCAACGGCGCGCTGACCATAGATGGCACCGCGGTAGCGTTGGGCGACGTGCTGCTCGTGAAGAACGAAGCCACCGGCGCTAACAACGGGCTGTTCAGCGTGACCGATACTGGAAACGGCGGAGCGCCGTTCGTCCTCACCCGCACGAGCAATCTGCTGTTCTCCGGGATGGCCGTGGCGATCGTCACGGGCACAGCCAATGGCGGCAAGTTTGCGCTGCTCAAGACCGAGGGCGCCATCGCCGTCAACACGACCGCGCTCGACTTCCAGATTGCGACCGGCGCAGCTGGCACTAACGGCACGAACGGCACGAACGGCACGAACGGAACCAATGGGACCAATGGCGTAGACGCCTTCAACGTCATCCCAGGCCCGACGCCGCTCACCGGTGGAAACCAAACGATTGCGCCTGGCATCACCGGGCTGCTGTTCACGCTCCCCGCAGCGGCGCAGTCAGCAAACGCCACGCTCACGATTGTCGGCGGCACAGGCATCGTCGTCGGGGACGTCGTGTTTATCCAGGTCTTCGACGTCAGCGCGTGGACGTACACGATGCGAAACGGCGGCGCCACCCCTGCTGACATGCGCGTCAAACCCGCTTCTCCGGGCGCGAAGCGTATCTACTCCTACCAGTGGGACGGCGCCGACTTCTTCCCCTGCAACTCCGTAGCGGTGCTCTGAAAATGGATTTCTCGATGCTAGCCGCTGCGGTGCGTACAGAGGTATCCTACTGGGGAGTAAGTACGACGCCGCTCAGCACGGAGGCTTTTATCGAAGGCCTCGGCGCGCATCAAATCACGTACGCGCACGCAGCCGTAACGTTCACCGTAAACGCATCAGGCGCGAACAAGATCTACTTCGGTAGGCCAGGGCACTTCGGTGCAACCATCTTCAGTGTCGGCGGGTTCGTGGGCGGCTTCATTCTGTTCGCATCCGGTATCAGCGTGACCAACACGCTCGGCATCGTCCTGCCGTACAACCTCTACGAGTCGGTATCGGCTGGACTCGGCGTCACGACCGTGACCGCTTCGTCAGCTCCGTAATTATGGCGGTCACGCAGCCCGGCGACGTTACGGTCATCGCACCGATCGCCGTCCAAAATGACGCTAACTACGCGATGCGCGCGGAGTCGATCCTTGGTGGGTTCGTCGCCCTTGCGTCCGGAAGTGGTCCGCCGACTGCGGCCAAGATCCCGCTGATCGTCCGGCGCGTCGGAACGCTCGCGTACACGCCTACGGACGGCAAGTGGTGGCAGCTCGTCGGCGGAACGGCCGACGCTAACTGGGTCGAGCGGTCGATGGTCGCCGCGGTGCTCAGCGTCTTCGGTCGAGTGGGCGCGGTAGTGGCGGCTGCCGGCGACTACACGAGTTCGCAGATCACGAATGCCTCCGCGGTAACCGGGGCAACGGTGACAGCGGCGCTCAACACGCTGAACTCGGCCCTGGCAACGGCTGGCCCGGTGTCATCGGTGTTCGGGCGCACGGGTGCCGTCGTGGCGGTGCTCAACGACTACACGAGCTCGCTGATCCAAAACCTGGCCACGGTCACTGGCGGCGGATCGACGGTCACTTCGGCGCTGAACGCGCTGCAGGCTCAGATTTCCGCCGCTGTTACCGGCGTATCGAGCTGGAACTCGCGGACCGGAGCGGTGGTGCCCGCAAGCGGCGACTATGCAGCAAGCCAGGTCGCCAACGACTCGACGGTCACTGGCACGGGCGTCGCCGCGGCGTTGAACACGCTCAAGACATCGATCACCGCGCTCGTCACTGGTGTATCTAGTGTCTACGGACGAGCGGGCGCTGTGGTGGCAACGACTGGTGATTATACCAGTACGCAGATCACGAACAGCTCTGGAGTGACTGGGACGGGAGTGACTGGAGCGCTGAATACGCTAAACTCTGCGATCACAAGTGCGACCCTCACGGCTGATGAGACAAGCGCTCACATTGCCAGCCAGGTTATCAGTGTTAAGAATGGCGGAATCACCGACACCAAGGTTGCGACCACGGCAGCGATTGCAGGGACCAAAATCAGTCCCGATTTCGGGGCTCAGAACGTAGTCACAACGGGCTATATTCAAGCCCCACAGATCGGTGACGGGACGGGCAACATTGAGGTTCACGCGACCAGTTTTCAAACGACTTGCATCGGTAATTTCATCGGTCTCGGGCAGAGTTTTGCTGGGCTAAATAACGGAGATTCAACGGCCTCAGGCAGTTTGCCCTCTCTAACAATCAGCGCGTCAAGCGGTAGCGGGAGCGCTACGCACACCGCGGGTCTCCTGATCTTGTCTGGCGGATCAACCACCAGTCCAAGCGGAACAGGGGGCGATCTCTTCTTGTCTGGGGGGAGTGGCCCGTCCAACACGAAAAACGGCAACATCGCACTCAATCTGTTCCCTGTGAGCTGGCAATCAATGGAACACGGCGTATACATCGCCGAGGCAAGTGCGACCCCAACAGGTAATCCGACTAGCGGATTCTTTCTCTACGTAGATCCTGTCGATCATGAGCTAAAGGTGCGCGGCCCGTCCGGGACCGCCGTCCTCGCCCCGAGCTCGCCCCTGTGGGTTCCGACCTCCGTCAAGACCTCCGCGTACAATGCCCAGCCCGGTGAGTTCGTCAAATACAGCGTCGCGGGCGGCGGTTTTACGATCACGCTCCCTGACCCGACGACGTTTCTGGCGGGAGCCTCGGTCAAAATCAAGAATACCACTAGCAGTGCTAACTCGCTCACCGTGCAGTCGGCCGGAGGGGCCACCATCGACGGCTTCTCATCCTTCATCCAGAACCACGCCAACATGTGCGCCGAGTACACGTCGGACGGCGCGAACTGGTGGGCCACGACCGCGTACAGAGAGTGACACCGCTGTCTAAATGATCACCCAACCAGGCGATGTCACAATCGTCGCGCCCCTCTCCATTCCGAGCGACGCGAACTTCGTCGTCCGCTCCGAGTCGGTGCAGGGAGGCTTCGTTGCCCTGCCATCGGGGAGCGGTCCACCGACGACGACGAACCTGCCCGCGGTGATGCGGCGCGTGGGCACGCTCGCCTTCACTCCAGCCGACAGCAAGCTCTGGCAGCTGCTGGGTGGCACCGCGGACATCAATTGGGCCCCGTGCTCGCTCGGGCTCGGGCCAGACTTCGGGGCGCTGGATTTGAAGACGACGGGATCGCTGTCTCTCGGGACGAATCCGGCCGGCGTAGGCTCCTTGAGGCTGCCATATTCGACGGGGCTGATCACGTCGCGTAACTCCGGCAATTCTGCGGATTTAGTGGTCTATGAGACGGGCGGGACCGGCGGAAATACTGACGAACAAGTATTCGGATCTCTCAGCAACAGTTTCACTACTATTCGCAGCAGCAGCGGGGGGATTCAGTTTATTGGTGCGGCGGCCATTTTGGGCAGCATCAGCACAGCCAATGGTTTTCTGCTCCGCGTTAACGCTCAATTCAGTGTCAACGTCGGTAGCCCGACGCTGACTCACCAAGCTAGCGCTTTCGTGGGTGGTACTGGCGGGACATTAACTATCGCAGCTCAGACGATGAGCGGCGCCGGTTCCACTGGTGGTATTCTTGCTCTGAATGGCGGAAGCGCTACGGGCGCAAGTGGTACCCGCGTGGGCGGCGACGTCGTTGTCACGCCGGGGACAGGCGCAACAGCTAACGGAAAGTTCGTCGCTGGTTCGTTCCTCTCTCTGGGAGGCTTCTCCAGTGACTTTTTGTCTCTTGGTTCCAGCCCCGCCTCCGCCGGGGTTTTGCGTCTCGCAAGCAGTGCGGCAGTGAATGGGAGATCATTCTCCAACACGATAGACTATTCTCTTCTAAACTGGGGCGCTGCCGCGAACGCTCTATTTGTAGGAGACGCAAACAATACGGCTACTCTTATTTATGGGGGCTCTATCAGCCTTTATCCATCAAGCGTTAACACGTTTGACGTTTCACCAGGTTTGGTCGAGATCGTTTCATCAAGTGCAGCTGAATTCCGTTTTCGGGTGCAGTGCCTTAGTCCGCTTATTACACACGGAGTCGCCACCGGCACAGGTGTGTGCCAAACACTCACGGTTTTGGCGCAGGGCTCCTCCGGGAGTGGCGCCACGGGCGGGAAGCTAGCCCTACAAGGAGGAGTTGCTTCGGGTGCTTCGGGCACAGGTGGGGACGTTGAAATCACTCCAGGAACCGGAGTAACAGCCAACGGGCTCCTCTCCGTCAAGATTGGGGCTACTCAAGTTCTTTCACTTGGGAAAGTAAGCGGAGATTTCCTCGCTTTAGGTGCAGCCCCCGCAAGTGCTGGTACTATCCGCACTAGCCATGGCTGGACTCTTAAGACGAGGAATTCAACAAATTCGATAAACTTCTCAATCTTAGATGTAGGGAGCGCTCCCGACTCACTGCTCATCGGTGATGCGCTACTATCTACGACTTCAATTGCCGGCGGGGGCATTTACCTCAATTCAAATACTGTCAATCTTGGTCTTGCTGGGGCATCTTCGCTCCTGTTTAACCAGGGCTCAGTGGCCACTATCGGGCAATTTCCCGGTGGGTCAACGACCAGTTCCGCTTTTACAGTCGCTGCTCAGGACAACGTAAACGTAGCCGGTGTGGCCGGCGACATGCTTGTTCGGGCGGGGAACGCAACGGCAGGCACGGGCACGTCTTCGGGTGGGTCCATAACCATAGCGGGCGGCAGTGCTTCCGGGCCTAGTGGGACACGTACCGGGGGTAACGTCCTCATCAAGGCTGGGAATGGCGCCAGTGCAGGTGGCGGGATTTACTTATATGGATTGGGGGGTAGCCAATCCATTGCACAGTTTAACGTGTCAACTGCCCAATGCGCATTTACGCTGATCCCGCCGGCTTCAGGCGTTGGGATCATGCAGTTCAGCGGGGACTCTGGCACCTCCTGCACGTTGCAGATCAACGCGCCAACCGTGTCGACGAACGGAATGCCGTTCGTTCTCGCTGGGCAGTCTGCCTCGGCAGATAACGGCGGCTTACTGGCTCTAGCTAGCGGGAATGGTGGCTCTGCCAAAAAGCAGGGGGCCGTTCAGTTGTCATTGGGCGGCTACCGCGACGGCGCTGCTTTTGGGACGAAGATCATACTGGCTGAACTGTCCAACTTAGGAACGGTCGCCTCTCCCGCGTCGGTGCTAGCGCTCTGTTACAACGCCGCAGTCTCCACGACACAAGTCCCCACGGGAGACAAAGTAATTTTCATTGGGGAGGCGGGCACTGTTCCGAGCTCGAACCCAGTAGGCGGCGGCATCATCTACGTCCAGTCGGGCGCTTTGAAATACAGAGGCACAAGCGGGACGGTCACTACTCTCGCTGCGGCCTGAGGAAAATCACGAATGGCAACATGGGCAAAGCACGTCCTGTCGGTGGTCACGGTCCCCGAGGGCATCGCGGACAAGCGCATCACGACCTATTTCTCGGACGCGGCCGCGAACCCTCCGAATGACATGCGCATTCAGATCACCGGCGTCGACTCAGCCGGTACCCCATACACTTTCGATTGCTCGCTATCCGAGCTGGCGATCACACCAGAACAGAAGGCGACGCTGATTGGAGCTGGTGAGGCCGCTCTCGCACAGCTGCTCGCACTTCAGGGTTTCGCGTCAACTGAGGGACAGTAAATGAGAACGTTCACCATTCCGAAAGCGCAGCGAGTGCCGGCTACCTCGCTCAATGAACAAGGGCAATCGGTAGCGACCGAGCGTGACTATTCGTTCAAGGATTTCTTGGACCAATTCGTCTGGCCGTCGGCCGCTTGGCGCGCAACGGCCGAGTCTTCGGATGCCTGGTACACGGCGATGGAGCTGCTCGATGGGGCTGAAGAGGGCGCGGCTGTTACGTTCGATGATGTCACGTGGGCGGTGTTCAAGACCATCGCTACGTTGCAAGGCAAAGATCTCCCTGGCCTCCCGACACAGCTGTCGCGGCTGATGCGGCCGATTCTGCAGGCCCGCCAAGTCGCCAAAGAAGACCTGTAGCCGCTACGCGACTCGCTGAGCAGCGAGCAACAAATCGCGGACCTCACTCCGCGCAAAGACCAACCGCAGCCTCCGCGCTGCATGGGCCGAGCTCTTTGCTCGGTGCACTCAAGTTCCAACCTAGGAGTTACAGACTATGTCCAAATACACCGCTGCCGGGTTCATCGCGGCCGCTGCCACCAAGACGCCGCTCATCCTCTCCGGTACCGCTGCTCAGCGCGGCTGGATCTCGTACTTCCGCCTGTCGGCGACCGGTACGCCGGCCACCGACGTGAACGCGGAAGTCCAGGTTCGTCGTTCGACGGCCGCTGGTACCTCGACCGCTTACACGCCCGTTGCGATCGACCTCGCAGATCCGGCCGCGGTCATCATCGCTGGCGTCAACGCGACGATCGAGCCCACCTACTCGGCGGGTTTCATCGACGACGTGTTCTTCAACCCGCGCGCGGTGGTGCCTTGGTCCGCATACGACCAGGCGAGCGAACTCGTGATCCCGGCAACGGCTAACGCCGGCATCGGGTTCCAGTGCGCTGCGGCTGGCGGTATCGGCACGAACGTGAACGCCGCGGTTCAGTTCCACCAGTGACCTGAGACGGGGGTCCACAGACCGCTGTCTGCGCCAGACGAATCGGGTCTTCGGCAATGTGCTGCGGGCCCGAGGCGTTTTGGACAGCTTTTTTTTTGAGGGGCGACTGATATGCGACGAGATCAGCTAGCGCTGGAGAGCGGGGCACTACAGCGCGTCATCCAGTGGATTTTGGACATCCCTTTCGAGCGCTGGCCACAACAGCATCGCCTCGCTGACGGGCTCGTGCGACCAGCAATGGTCACCGACCTCGGCTGGGAATCGTTCGGGGATGTGACGGCGGAGCTTGTACAGAACGCGACACCGATCTCGATGAAGCAACTTCGAGAGCGCAATCGATTGCTTTCCGTTGTGATGCCTGGCGCGGTCATTGACCCGCATACAGACGAGCTCGGCGGCGATTGGTGCACACGGATCCATGTCCCGCTGCTCTCTAACCCAGACGCGATGTTCATCTCGGGTGACGTCGTTCACCGTTTGGAAGTCGGCTTCGCCTACGAAATAAACACACGAGAGAGACACGCCGTGTGGAACGCAGGCGCGACGCCGCGCGTTCACCTGATGTTCGATCTTCACGAGTAATTCGGCGGTCATGTGACCGCCAAGAGGGCAGGCGCGATGGATGTCATTCTCATCGGTTGGTCGATCATGGGGATTGTTGTGGGCGCGTTCGGGCTGTTCTTCGCAGAGCGCGAACGAAGCGGGCGCTATTGGCCGAGCGGTAAGCGCCGAAAATTCTGAGCGAATAACGAGGGAACGATGCAACGAGCTCTTGGATACATTCAGCACATCGGACCTGAAAGCACGGTCCAATACGAGACCTTCACGTGCGGTCACTGCAACAGCATCGTCCGCATGCAGAAGGACGTCTCGTTGCAGTCGCTCGATCTTGCGATCCGGCGCGGCAAAGAGACGCGCGACATTCGGCGCTGCAACGGCTGCGACCGTCTGACCTGCCCGAAGTGCCAGAAGGCACCGAGCTGCACGCCGTTCGAACGTGTACTTGAGGCAATCGAGCGAAGCGCACGACTCCGGGCTCTGTGATTCGCGATGCCGATTGAGTTCATGACATTGCCGCCCCAACCGTTGGCGCGGCGCAACGCCAGAGTGTCGCATCTGTACGCGATGGCCGTTGGTGATTCACTCACCAACGGCAACGGCGATACGCAAGCGGTAAACGATGGCGGCTGGCGCAAATCGCTCGGCGCCTGGATGCTGACGGCGCCACTCGGTTGCACAATAGATCTGCTGGGGCCGAACGATAACGGCTTCCCCAATGGCAAGCACGACGGCGTTTCGGGCGTTACTTGCCAGTATCACATCGACAATTTGCCTGGGTTGCTGACCGGATCTGCGTCAGCGACGCAGTTCATTTTGCTGATGATCGGCACGAATGACTGTCTATTTCAGGCCAACGTAATCAGCACAGCGCTCTCTCAACAGGCCGCGGTGTTGGCGACTATTCGCACGACGAAACCCGGTATCCCGGTTCTGATGTCGACGCTGACAGACTCGTCTGACGCTGGGTTTCACGCGAACATTGTTGGCGTAAACGCAGGCATGCCAGCGATGGTCGCGGCTGAAAACGCGCTCGGCGGCAAGGTCACATTGTGGGACGGCTTCTCAGCTGTCGGCAGCTACGCGACGAACCCGGGCGCTTACTACGACGGTCTGCACTTCACCGCGGGCGGCGGCTACTCGCTCTATTACGCGGCGATCAAAAACCAAGTCTACAACCAGATCACGTTGTTCTGAGCATAAATGGCAATCACGCTAATCGGCAGTAATTGGGGAGAGCGCCCAACGTTCGGCGGAGCTCCATTTACCGTCCCGAGCGCGCTCAGCAACTCTGCCGCGATCCAAGCAGGCGATCTGATCCTGCTTGCGATGAATACGGACGATGACACGCCGGTCAGCGTCTCTGGCGCTTTCACCAAGCTCTATCAAAACGGAAACAACGCAGACGCATTTTTCGCGCGCGTTGCAACTGGTGCCGAGACCGCCGGTTGGGACTTTACCGTCACTGGTACAGCGGTAAACGAAGCCTGGGCATTTGTCGTCTATCGCGGTGCGACGATCGAAGGAACCCCGGGCGGAACGGGCGCATTCGATTATCCGTGGGCATCTGCCTCGCAGACCTCTGTTGCGGCAGAGCTCGCGGTGTTGCTCCGCACCAATCATAGCAATATCCAAGATGCGACGATGTCTGCCCCTGCGGGCATGACAGAGCAGGTTTTTTCGACTGTCACGAATCGCGATCCGCGCGTTCAGCAGATCGATATCTGGGATCAGACTATCTCGCCGGGAGCCAGCGTTAGCTACTCCGGAACGATGGCATTCAACGCCGGTTACTACGGCACCACGCTGGTGTTGTTGGTGCCGTCTGGTGGTGGTGGCGGCGGGCCGAGCACTGACCAGGTTCCGCTTGATGCAGCAGCTAGCACCAAAGCGCCTGCTGTCTCCGCGCGCCGATTGGTAGAGGTCGTGGCGCCGGTTGGCGCGCTACTAGCTGCCGGAGCGCTGACTTCGATCGCATGGGGCGCCTCACCCGCGCTGCCCGCGCGCGCGCAGCAGCTAAATCCGCCCACCATTCAGGCGATTGCCCCAATCGGCACGGGCACGTTCCGCCTGCCCGCGTCACCGCAGAACTATTCCGTTCCGCAAGGACCAATCACACCGATCGTCGCTCAGCGTGTACTGCCAAGTGAGCCGATCGGCACTCGGATCACTACGGCGGCGCTCAGCTCGATTGCATGGGCGAATCCCACGCCATTGCCCGCCCGAGCGCTGGGCACCAATCGCCCTGTCGAATCGGCAGTGGCGCCAGTGGGAACTGGTACGTTCCGACTCTCGGCGCTTCCCAATTCGGGATTTGCGGCTCAAGATCCACGGGCTCCAACAACCGCCCGCTCAGCTATTGAGCCGACGCAACCGCTTGGGCAGCTCGCGGTAACGCTGTCGTCAATCGGTTGGCTGCAGATCGATACAGCTGCGCCACGCTCAAGCACCCGGCTGACGGTCGTGTACATCGCAGGAGATGAGTCTCCTGGGCTGTCGCTTCCGTGGTTCGATTCGTATCTTGAGACGAGACCGAGCAGCTTTGCAAGGCAACCGCTTGATGTCTCCAACCCGTTCGGGGCGGCGGCGCAGGCGTCCGCATTGTCAACGCTTGGGTGGCAGTCCTACGAGCAGCTCCGCTCACGAGCGACCGTCTCCGCCTCGCTGCAGCCGTCGTCGCCAGTAGGAGCTCTTCTTCCGGGCGCGCTCACTAGCCTGGGCTGGCTCGGCGTGGAGCCGCGTACGGCAGCGCTCCCCGCGCCGCGCGCGCCTCAGGCGTCCGCCCCTACCGGGCCCCTTACACCGTTTCTCTCCGTCAGCACCGGGTTCTTCGGCTCGAGCTCCGCTTCGCCCGTCCTGCCCGCGCCACGCGCGCAAGAGGCACAACAGCCGACTGGCCCGCTGCGACCGTTCGTCTCGGCAAGCTCCGGTTTCCAGACCGTAGACGCCAAAGCGCCGCCAGCGCTCGCCCCGCGAGTTCAGGAAGCGTCGCAACCGACAGGCCCGCTCGCTCCGTTCGTCTCGCGTTCCAGCGGTTGGGACTCGCCGGTCACCGCGCGCCAGTCCACCTTCAGCGCTCGAGCGGAGGCCTCGGCGCCCGTCGGCAGCCTCATTCAATCGCTCACCAGCCTCGGCTGGATGGGCGCAGACACGCGGGCACCGGTGCTGCCAGCGCCGCGCGCCCAGGACGCTCAGCAACCAAGCGGCCCTCTCCGACCATTCCTATCGCCGAGCACCGGCTGGTTCTCGTCGGAGCTGATCCTCGATCAGCCGCTCGTCTACCGTCAGGTTTCGGAGAGCTCCCCCAACGGCACGCTGCTCACGCCGCAGCCGTTTGGGTGGAACTCGGCCATCGACCAGGCGCGCCCGGCCGCGGTAGTTTCCCGTCGAGTCGAACCCGCTGCTCCGATCGGGACAGCGTTTGCCATTGCTCTGCCGTCAAACGGTTGGCTCGCAACTGACAACCCGCGCACCCCGCTCACGCTGGGCAAGTCGACACCGCAAGATCCGGTCGGCAACCTGCTCGTTCTGCCGCCGCTGCCGAATCTGACGTGGCTCACGACCGAGAACCCACGGACGCCGTACAGCGTCACTCGCGCCGTAATCGTCGATCCTGTCGGCTCCAAGTTCTTCGTCCCGCCAGCGCTCGGGCCCTATTGGTTCATTGACCAGCCCCGTACACCAGCGGTCCGGACTTCGGTCGCTGACACCGTCGCGCCGGTCGGGACGCTGTTCGCGACCCTGACTTCGGTCGGCTGGCTATCACCCTTTGAAGCGCCGCGCTCGCCGCTCGTCGCCCAACGGGTGCAGCCAGTCGATCTGCTGCGCGGGCTGCAATTTGGTGGCGCGCCGTGGTCTACGGTCGACGTCCAGCCGGGTCGCGCTGCCGTCGCTCGAGCTCCTGAGGTTGCGCAACCGACAGGCCCACTCGCTCCGTTCGTCTCGACGTCCATCGGGTGGCAATCCGCTAGCCTGCAACAGCAACCGTCCGCCCTGGCGCGCCGCTTCGACGCCAGCGCTCCGATTGGAGCTCTGATCCAGAGCGGTGCCCTCACGAGTCTCGGGTGGCAGCTCACGGACCAGCCGCGGACGAGGATTTTCGTTGGCGCACCGGTCGACACGACCTTGCCCATCGGCGCTCTGCTGACCCAAGGGCTATCCAGTATCGGTTGGTATTGGTCGGACACGGCAGCTCGACCGACTATCGTCAGCCAGAGGCAGCAGGAGAGCGTCTCACCCGTCAGCGCCCTCACGCCATTCGTGTCGCTATCGAGCGGCTGGCAGACGACAGAACAGCAACGCACGCGCCAGTCAACGGGCTCGACGCTGCAGCCAGTTCAGGCGCACAGCGCGCTTGCGTTCGGTGGAGCACCTTGGGCAAGCGTCGACCCAGCGCAGCCGCGCGCATTGGCTGCTCGTGGCCAAGAGTCCGCCGTTCCAATCGGGGTTGCATTCTCGCAGTCGTTGGCAAATCTCGGCTGGCTCACGACGGAGACGATCGCGCCGCGCCTCGTCTTCCCGCGCGTCAACCCGATCGAACCGGTCGGTCTCTTCATGCCGCCGCCTGTCCTACCTGGGATGGGTTGGAACTACGTCATGGAGCTGCCGCCGCGTTGGAGCTTCGTCGCTCGTCCGGTTCCATCTGAGCCGGTCGGGTCGTCCTTCGCGCTCGGGTTCTCGGTCGCCCCAATACGCCGCTGCTCACCAGTGTTCGATCTGACCGGAGTCGGTCGCCTGTCTCCAATCTTCGACGAAACCCGATGATATACCCGTATTTCGCCGAAACTTTCGATCCTCAAGATCAGAAAGAGTTTACCTATAGATTTCGCATCTTGCCCGGGGAGAACATCGTCACCGCACAGCTCGATCAGGTCGATGCAACGTCAACGAATCTCATCACGCCGGCAACGCTGACGCTTGGCCCGAAGAGCATCGGCGTGATCTCGGGTCAAGTTTGGGGAGTGACGCAATGGCTGCTCCCAATGACCGACGGTGGCTTCGTCGCTTACTTGCGCTGCAAGATCACGACGGACTACGCCGGGCCCATTCCGCACGTTTACACGCGGACGATGAGGCTCACGGTCGGTCAGCTCTGATTGATGTTCAGTGTCTCCGGCTGGTAGCGACCGAATACACCGCAAGCATCAGGACGGCTCCCCATGTCCAAGCGATGAAGCAGAGGTACGAGTTGGCTTCGTGGAGTTCGCGTAGTATCTGAGCGTCAACACTCATGCGACACCAAGGCAAGCTAGGTGAAAGAGCGTCCACGCTCCAGTCTCAGGATGCTTCCACCGCTCGATCTCATCAACGGGGTCAACGATGCTTTCCCATCCAGCCGCACGCAGTTCGGCTTTCTTGATCTCAGTCACGACCAGTTCGTAAGCGGACTCCAGAGTGTGCCACTTCGCTCCGTTTTCCCAGCACACGCGGATGTTTTGGCTTTCGATATCGTCGTGACACCTCCAGCCGTTGGCGAGGAGGAACTCGCGTTTTTGGATCTCGTTGAGACGCAAGGTAGGTTCGACAACCGGTGCGGTGACGTGCTGTGTGGCCTCGAACGGCAGGCTTGATGCTTCAGCTTGTGGCGCAGCGAGCATTGGCGGCACTTCGCCGCGGTGATGACGGAGCTCACCTTCGAGCTGTTTGACGCGCTCGGACAGGTCGAGGTGCTTCTTGCGGTGCGCCGCGCCGTACGGGCTCGCGTCGTGGACCGACTGGATGATGTCGGCGTCGATATGGGTGCCGAGTTGATGGGCCAGGGCGTCAATGCCTGCGTGGTAGGCCGCGGCATCACCAGTTCGCTTCGCGAGATCCTCGGAACGTCGCTGGTCTCCCTGCTTGGATCGCAGGGCTTCGACCTCCGCCTCAAGCTGAATAACTCGAGCCTCAAGAGCTCGCTCTAAAACAGTACTCATTCGCTGAACCTCTCAAGTGGGTTTGGCCGCGCGCGGGTCGCTAGTAACGGCGCCGCGCGAACTATTCCTAGCACCGGTGGTCACTTGACCGCTAGTGCATCACCAATCTCTCTGAAGCGCAGCCGGAGATCCCCGGGTCTTTGTGTGTATCCCCTCCGCGCAATGGCCGGTGCGGGTTTTCGACTGCGCTTCAGTGGGATCGGTGCCTGAAAAACAACCTGAAGAGGGAAACCCCATGCAACACGCATTGAACATCGTTCAAATCGTCGCCTTCCTGGCGTCATTCTGCGCGCTAGCGTCACGTCTTTTCGTGGCCTCGCGCCCGTTTTGGAGCCGCTTGCCCGCGTTCTACCAAGCGTTCCTGCCCGCACTTGTGCCCGCGCTTGCCACGCTCACGCAAGGCCTCACCGGCGTGAAGAGCTGGGGCGACCTGTCGGTGCAATTCATGGTCTGCGCCGCGATGCTGCTGCCTGGCCTGCCATCGAATCGGTCCGCAGCTCCGCTGCAAGCTGGCAAGGAGGCTGTCCGTGAGCCGTCTGCTGGCGATCAAGCTGTCGCTGCAGCCGTTGCCAAGAAAGCATCCGTTCCGCCACCGAGCGACAAAACTCCCCCGTGGGGCGGACCGGCTTCTGGCATCGCGGCGCTGCTGCTCGCGGTTTGCTTCGCGCATTACGTGACCGCCTGCGCACTGTTCGGTGCACACGGATCGTTCTGGCCGAAAGTCGAGCATTGCGCGCCTAGCCCCGCCCATCTGTTGAGCCAAGTGACAGACATCCTGCTGGCCGGCGGCGACTACGAGAAATCACTGGAGGACCTGGCGCTCATTGACTCGGCCGAAGCCGTTGAATGCGCCATCAAGGCGGCGGTCGACTCGCTGGCTTCCAAGGTCGGAGCGAGCCCGGAGGACGGCTCGGCGCTCGCGCGTGGCAAGGCGTTCCTTGCTGAGCACCCCGTCAAATGACCGCATGTAATCATTGCAAGCGCTGTAAGGAAGGCTGTACTGACGTGTGCGCTTGCTGCGGTATATGCAACGCTTGCGGGTTGCAAACTCGTCCAGCCGTCGCTGCGCCAGCGCCAATCTTTGTACCAGTCCCGTACGCGCCAAACTGGGCGCAGCCGTGGCAGCCGTTCCCGAACACGGTTGAAATTACATGCGGCGCCAACGCGGCTGGCTGCGCGATGCCGTTTCTCGGCGAGTGCCAGACGGTTACGCTTACCGGTGAATCGCAGGCAAGAAACTTCGCGGTGTTCGGCACGCATGGAGCGGCATCATGAGCCGCTTCTGCCGGGGTCACATCCCCAACACCGGCACGCATCCAGACGCGCACAAGCTGCTGGCTGCGCATGTCGCGGCATCCGCTCTGCCCCCGTTGCCTACGCCCGATCTGCGCAGCTTCGATGGGCCAATCGCCGACCAAGGGCAGGCCGGCTCATGCGGTGCATTCGGATTTGGTCGCCAGCTCGCGCTCTTCTTCCGCGCAAACGAGATGACCAAGAACTGGCTGTTCGCCGATCCGTTGCTCATGTACGCGCTCGCGCGCTTGCAAGAGTGGGCTGGACAGGTGCCGAGCATCATTCCCCCGTTGATGGACACCGGTGTGCAGCCAGCGCTGCTGTTAAAGGCCGCACAGGCATGTGGATTCATGCTCTGGAACGACGATCCGTCGTACACCTACCCGACCGATTTCGAGACGCTGAGCAATCCGAAGAAGATGGCGGCGATCGTCAACCGACCAATCCCGCCAGAGGCCGCAATGCGCGCGTTCGACCAAAGCGCGCTGCAGTATGGTCTCTACCAGGGAGATCCAACGAAGGTTGGAGACTGGGTCGAGCAGTGCCTGCGCAACCGAATGCCGGTGACATTCGGTATGCAGGTGGATGAGGCGTACGAGCAAAACTCGGGCGAACTCGTCACCGGCATCGACCTGGCAAACAGCCTCGGCGGTCACGATCAATGCATCGTAGCCGTGGACGAACACGGTAACTTCATCGTCGACGGCAGTTGGGGCTATGCGGGCGGCAATGCCGGGGTCTTTACCATCGCTCGCAGCGTGATCAATAACCCGCGGATCTGCGACGACTTCCAGATCGTCAAAGCAGCTCCGCTCCCGGAGGGAACGTGAAATTCATCCTCGCAGCGCTCCTGCTTTCAACCTGTCAAACGGGTCCTTTCCCGCCTCAGCCGGTTGACCCCGTCCCATTCCCGCCTGAGCCTTACGACTCGGGTCCGACTCCAGTCCCGGCCCCGTCGTTAGACGACGCATGCGGCAAAGCAGAAGCTAACGCGCAAGCCCACAGCTGCACGCTGCCAAGCACCGCCAAGGGAGCAACCTGGGCGACTGTCTGTCGTGCCTACATGGCTAGCGGAGTTGATATGCACGCTGACTGCGTAGCGGCAGCGACCGATTGTCAAGCGGTGGCTGCGTGCCTGAGCCGCTGATGTCACCCAAAACACTACTCGCCTTGGCCGTGGGCTTCTTCCTGCTCCCTGCGGCCGAACTCGCCTGCATCTTTTTGCTATCCCGAAAGGTCACTCAAATGTCCGAACAATTCCAAAAGCTCTCCGCAGACGTCGCCGAAGCTGCCAAAGAACTCGCCTCCAATCGCGCCGAGCTCATCGCTCTGAAGACCGCCAACGCTCAGCTCGAAGCCGACAAGGCGGCGCTTGTGGCACAGGTCACCGACCTGGAAGCGCAGCTCACCACGGCGAAGGCGGCAGCTGGTACGCCAGACGCCGAGCTCGCGGCCCTCGATGCGGTCATCGCTCCAGCGCTCGAACCGGCAGCACCCGCTCCGGAACCAGCCCCCGAAGCCCCGCCGGCGGCTACACCGTAGTCGGTGACTTCACGGCAAATGCGACCAGGCCTTCCGTAACACTAACTGGCCGGTTGTCGCGGGCTTTACTATGAAGTCATTGCCGCAACATATACACTTAGCTACTGTCTTCGTGCTCATCTGGAACTAATCCTTCCTGTGGGCCACGCGGTCGGGTTGTTACAAGCAACGCCGGCCGCGCTTCGTTTGTAGCACAATTAAGGACTTCAATCGCCTCATGATTACGCTCATTGTCGCTCTGCTCCTCGCCGGTCTTCTGCTTTGGGCGATCTCACAAATCCCGCTCGACCCGTGGATTTTGAACCTGATCCGCGTCGTCGTCGTGATTGCTTGCGTGCTCTACGTTCTGAGCGCGTTCGGCATGATCGATGGCGTAGCAATCCCGCGCGGGCATATCCGCCTGCCATGACGGTTGGACTCGCCTGGCTTTGTCTCACGTTCGTGGTGGTCGCGATGTTTGCGGAGCTCGTGCGAAGTAAGTAGGCCCTGCATTCGTGGGACTTAGCGTGCACTTTGAAAAAGCAAAACACGGCTGCACTCGCCGTCTTTGAACGACACAGGCCGCTAGCCGAGCGTATCTCCAAAAAGTTCCGCCGACGCTTTCACGGAAACGTTCTTCCGGAAGAAGTGTCGGCGGCTGCATTGGTTGGACTCTGGCAGGCGGCGTCTACTCAGCATCAGCTACCGTCCGAGCAATTCGAGGCGTTCGCTTCGGTGAGGATTCGCGGAGCAATCATCGACGAGATCCGCGCGCACGACCCGCTACCGCGACGGGCGCGGAAGACGCTTGGTCCTATCGTGATCCTCAGCCTCGACGCATACGACAGGGCCGCGCACGAGCATGAACGGCTGCTGGCGCTGTTCGCGGTCGATCCCGACGTGGAAGACAAGATTTTCACCCAGGAGCGGCTTGCACTGATAGCGCCTGCCATTGCCCAGCTCCGCCGGCGGGAGAAGGACATCCTTTCCCGGTTGATGCGGCGGCGCTCTGGAGAGGTGGCGGCCGACTTAGGGGTCTCCGAAGCACGCATCAGCCAAATCTGGGCCCGGATCGTCGGGAAGCTCCAGTGCTCTCTCGGGCAGGTTCCCGCTCGAACACTGGCGGCTCGCGACTGGCGAGCTCTCAAGATGAAGGCCAAGGCCACGAAGCCGTGAAGACCACGAGTCAGTTTCCACCTGATGAGCGCCCAACCGAGTCCAACGATCCAGCGATACAGGCGGCGCAGCTCGTTCGCGATTGGCGCGCTTGCCCTCTTGGCTACCGGCGAATGCTGCTCCGCTTGGCAGCGCGCGGAGCGAAGCTTCCGAAGACACCCCAGGAACTAAAATGAAGCAATTCGCACTCGGTCTGCTCGTTTACACGGTTGGGCCAGCAATCGGCGGACTCTGGCTTGCTGGCTATGTTGCGATGCGCGTGGGGCGACGCGCCGTCAGGGAGTTCGTCGGTTGAGACGCTAGCCAAGGCGAGTGAACTAAATTAGGAGCCCGTTTCGCCCGTTCTGCGCGGCAAAGCAGCCGCGGAAAGCGAGCATCGAATGGAACGAGAACTCAAGATCGGCGACAGCATCGTCTACATCGACGCGCACCGTGAAGCGCACCCTGCCCTCGTGACGAAAGTCTGGCCAGGATGTGGCGGCGGAGCGATTCCGGGGTGCAACCTCGTGATCGTGTCAGGCGACGAAACTAAGACGGATCCGTATGGGCAGCAGCTCGAACGCTTCACTTCGGTGGTGCACAAGAGCAGCAATCCAGCGGGCGCATGGTGCTGGCGCTGGGCTGACGAGGTCTGAATCCTGAGAGCTCTGGTCGGTACCGATGAGGCGCCAACGATCCGAGCTTCGATGCCGCGCAGAGCGGGCGACAAAACCGGAGACGCAATCATGATTGGCAGACGTTTACCGCTTGGTACTTGGCCCGAGCTGCCCGGTGACTACATGGGCCCAATCACTGGTTACACCGGCGAGCTGCCGGCCGTGTTCTTCCTCAAGCCAAATGCTCGTGACCCGGGCGCACCGCCGACAGCGCGGGCGATCCAACATGTTGTGTCGCCGCCGCATACGTTTCGCGAATGCGCGGACGGTAGCCTGGAGATCCGTAACTCGCTGGGTGACATGCATCCCGGCGGAAGCGACGGGTGGCACGGATTCTTGAATTCGGGGCACGAGTGGAGTCTGGAACCGCGATGACCATGCCTGCTTTCACCCGCGGAGAATGGGTCGACATCGGCGGCGGGAACAAGATCCGCCGCGTCTTTCGTGACGGCGTCCTGGAGGCTCTCGACTGGGACCATAGCTGCTCAAATCCTGCTGAGGACTACATCCCGCTGCGGCATGGTCCGAGCGACGGCAGCGTCTGGTCGAATCACGCTTGGGAGATCCAGAGCGAAGAGCCGCTGACGATCTCGCCATCATTGCTGTGCACCGCATGCAAGAAGCACGGGTTCATCAGGGGCGGGGCTTGGGTAGAGGCTTGAAACCACTCACCGCTGCCGAAGTGCGAGCAGAGGTCGCTCGCCTGCCCGCTGAATTCAGAGCCAATGCGCTAATGCTCCTAGCCTCTGCATGGGATGACGGCCTCAGCGCCGGCCTTGCGCGAATGGCGCGCAATACGAATCCCTTTCTGATCAAGCCGGCAGAGAAGCCGAAAGGAAAAACTCGATGATCGCTACTTTCACGGAAGACGTTCTCACGCCGTTCAGCTTCGAAGAAGCAGATGAGGCCATGACAGCCGCGCTGCCGAAGGGCTCGTCCATTGAAGTTCGCGCGCTGGCGTTGGCTAAGACCGCGCTCGAGACTGGCCGCTGGAAGAAGATTCATTGCTCGAATTGGGGGAATGTGAAAGCTGGCGACAACTACGTAGGCATGTTCACAGCGTTCGCCTGCGGCGAGGAACTGAAAGAGGGCTCCTGCTGGTTCGAGCCAGATGGCACGATCAAGAACCTGACTCACGGTACGGTCACGAAGCCCGTCGCTTACGACGTGCCGCCTGGTCACCCGATGACGCGGTTCCGCGCTTACGCCAATAGATTCGATGGCGCTTTCGAGTACGTCGATTTCGTGCGGAACGGCTACTACGCGCAGGCGTGGCTCGCTCTCCTTGCCGGAGATGCCGTGGGCTACGTCCACCAGCTCAAACTGAAAGGCTACTTCACAGCCGCTGAAGGACCTTATGCCGCGGGCGTAGTCTCGATGCAAAAAGAGTTCGTCGGTAGGCTGCGCGGCGAACTTCAAGAACCGGCAGACGTCGACTGGGGGCGCATCCAGGCCTGCGCTCCGCTGAACAAGCTCACCTCCGATGCCCTCGCCTCTATCGATCTTCGCGCCGATCACGACGCCCCTGACTTTGGAGCCGCCTAGCCGTGTCTGCCGCAGAGCGTTTGAAGGACGACCGCGCGCTCCAGATTCAACCCGATCGCCAACTAGGAAACATACGCCTCATCATGACAGACGATCGAGAATTGCCGACTAACCCAGATAATCTGCGCCCGAGCGAGGTACCGCCGATGGTCGCGATGCCGCCGAGCGCGAGGCTACCAGCGCTGCGTCCGAATCCGGACAGCTACGCCGAATGGGCACTATCGCAGCTGCTTGCCCGAGTGCGTGGACTGGAGTCCGACCGCGGCGCGATGACCATGGCCGATTTCGAGGCCGCTCTGGATCGTAACACGCAGCGCATCTTGCACGAGACGAGCGCGGACATTGGCCTGATCCGGTCGAGTATCACAGGACTTCAGCAATCCGTCGATGCTTTGGTAACACGCATCGGAAACACCGAGACGGCGCTGGATGCCGGCACGAAGCGTTTCGCCGCGATCGATGACGAACTCGCGGCAATGCGTTCGCAAATGTCTAGGCTCGAGCAGCTTCGCCCGCATCTGGAGCGTCTCGAGGCGGCGATCGAAAAGATGAAACTTGAGGGAACCCATGGAGCCGCCGAAACGAAAGCCGAGTAGCACGCTCATCATCCGTGAAGAACTCGCCGCCGGTGCAGTCCACGAGCTACGTCCAATCCAGCCGATAACCGAACGGCAGACGGCTCGGCCCCCACCCATCCCGTATGACCCGAAGCCATCGCCTATCGCTCGCCCGGTACCGCGGACGCAGACGGCAGTTGGGATGCCCGCGCCGCCGAGTGATCCGCCACCCATGCGCCCTAAACTCGACTCTCAGGAGATACGGACGGACATTCTCCTGGCCGAAATCGCAGCGAAGGGTCAGGAGGCTAGAGAAGCAGAGGCAGAAGCCGCTGCTCTCCGCCGTCAGCTACGGGAACTGGATCACTCAAACCACGTCCCGCGTGTAGAAGTGGTGCCCGCAAGTTCACCGCCGCCGAAGCGCGGCGACTGGCTCAAGGCCCTCTTTGGACTTCTGGGAGCGATCACGTTGTTCCTCGGCGGACTCGGCACCTACCTTGGTGCTCGAGCTGCGGCGAAGGAAAACAAAGTGGACAACGTTGCGGCCAAGCAAGCTCAACAGCAGGCCGTAACTGACCCACTCCAGGAAAAGGTCACCGCGACGGACCGATACAACCGGCTGATGGCGGCAGCATTGTCTTGTCGGCTCCGACACGTGCGCGCTGCGCTTGAGCGTGACGGGATGTCGCTTGATTCCTTGCCGTCAGGCGCCGTAGATTGGCGCTCACGCTACCTACCGGGGCGCTCCGTGCGCGCCTCTCCGGAATGGGTGATGGGCGACGACTGCCCAGAGATGCCCGCTCCGCCATAGACTCTGCGCGCGGTACGCCGCCCGCATCAACAACGAGAAAGCCCGTCGTCCCAGAAATGGGCGGCGGGCTTTCAGCCATTGGCACCCAGAAAACTTTCGTACTGACACCATGCATTTAGTTCTGGACAATCAGCGCGCACAGGTTCACCTTCATCAAGCCATGACACGCACGCACTTGCTCCTAGCCACCAGCTGGAATCGCGAAAGCGATTCAAAGCCCGGCTATGCGCAATTCGCAGTCATTTCGCAGGAGCCGGGCACGAGTTAGATCCGGGCGTTTTTCCACTGTTTCCAAGTGAAAGGCGCCCGGGCAACCGAGGCGCCTTTTCTCGTTTCTGGGTCGTGTGGTGGTCACTTGACCACTGCATCCCAAAGACTAGATCAGTTTTCATGAGACCAGATCGAGAGAAGCACCTACGTCAGATGCGTGATGCCGTGAACCGGCAAAAGGAATCACGGAAGCGTGAAGCTACGGAGAAGCTAGGCGGTAAGTGCAAGCATTGTGGATCGTGTGACCGGTTGGAGTTTGATCATATAGATCGGGACAATAAAACTGCGTCGATTGCGTCTCTCTGGAGAGCCACGGACGAAGCATTCTGGGCAGAAATCGAAAAGTGCCAGTTGCTCTGCTACAGCTGCCATAAAAATAAAACGAAACGCGAAGCGATGGCGACTCCAGTCAAACACGGGACAATATCAGGCGTACGCCGATGCGGTCCGCCGGTATGTGCCGAGTGTCGGGCAGCGGTAAATGAATACAAGAAGGCATGGCGAGAGCAGAGAGTTGGTTTGGGTCTCGTCCCGACGTAATAAAAGTGGTCAACTGACCGCGCGCTTGTAGCTCATTGGTCGAGCAATCGGTTCTTACCCGATCGGACGGCGTTCGATTCGCCGCTGGCGCACTCTGGAGTCGTCTAAAGGCAGGACCTGCGACTCTGACTCGCACGACATTGGTTCGAATCCAGTCTCCAGAACCAGCAGCGCAAAGCGCGTTCTGCCCTTTCACAATCCAAAAGCGACGTGCCGGCGCGCAGCAAAGCGCGTGGCGGGCTCTCGCTGTACGCGGAGGCGATCACCAGTCGCCTCCAAGCATTCCGGGATGGGTGAGTGGAGAAGCCACACGGCTGTTAACCGTGCGCCGAAAGGCCATCGTTGGTTCGAATCCAACTCCCGGAGCCGATGCCCGTCTAGCTCATTTGGCAGAGCACCTGCTTCGTAAGCGGGAGGCGTCCGGATCGTAGCCGGAGTCGGGCTCTATCGCTGGCAGACCGAGGAAAGAAGTTGCCTGCTCACGCCCGATTCGACTTCAGGTGAGGTCGCGAGGTTTTCACTCTCGCCAGACCGGATCGTTACCGGTATCGGGTGCCATCCACCGTCAGCTGACCTGGTGACAGCGCTGCGCTGAAAACGCGGAGACGTTCGTTCGATTCGAACACGGTGGGCCATCGGGGTGCGGGCTCAAGGTGGGCCACTCGCTTTGGAAGCGAGGCATCGGGTGAGTTCGATTCTCACCACCCCGACTGTGGTCATGGTGTAGCGGCTCTGCACGGATGGATGTGGCCCATCAAGTACCGGATCGACACCGGTTGACCACCCAAGTTTAGTGCTTACACAAGGCACGTGAAGAAGTCTGATTTATATTGGCTCGCTGGACTATTGGAGGGAGAGGGCTCATTCATGAGCGGCGGCGACCTGCAGCCAGTTGTTCAGATCACGATGACGGACGATGACGTTATGGGGCGAGTGTCCGCGCTCCTAAAAAGGAAAAGTATATTTTGCGCTGCTAGGGAGGCGCACTGGAAGGACACCTTCCGTATTGCTGTCCGCGGTGCGCCAGCGATCGAGTTGATGAAAGCGCTCCGACCGTTGATGGGTAAGAGGCGGAAAATGCAAATCGACCGGGCGATCGCAAGATACAGCCCGCAGCCAGACAACCCCGTAAACCGTCGCTATAAGTGGCCGTCGATGAAGGCGCTGCGGCGAATGCATCAGACCATGAGCCTGCGCGACATCGCCAAAGTGATCGGCTGCTCACACCCCATCGTCCGTCGCCGTCTGCTTCGGGCTGCGTAGGCACCATTCTTCCATGCTCTCGCCGGCGGATCCGGTGCACGGTTTCCTAAACCGAGTTACGAAGGCTCGACCCCTTCCGAGAGCGCGAATGCCTCGTGAGGCGATAAGTATCGCCGGTAGCTTGTCACGCTATGACGAAAGGGGAGCGTTACCCCTACGAGGCGCTGGCTGCATGTGTGGGCTCGTCGGAGCTGCGGCAACGGTTGCAAACGACCGCGAACACGCATGAAGCAAGTCTTGCTCGAGCTACGGCGAAGGCAAGGCGCACGGGGCGCAGGCCATGGTGGCCAATCGGTTTCCAAAACCGTAGGACGGCGTTCGATTCGCCGGCACCCCGCTGCGGGTCGTGTGCTATTTACTGCGGATGCCACGCATCGACTCTTGCGAGCACAGCCGCAAGTCTTCAGCGCGCGTACAGAAGGCGCGAGCTGAATGGTTCGCGAAGAACGGACCGTGCAAGCGGTGCGGGTCTTCGGACCGTCTTGAGGTTGATCATGTTGATCCGACGAAGAAAGTCACTCACCGCGTTTTCAGCTGGGCGCCAGCGGCGCGAGACAAGGAACTCGCGAAATGCCAGCCGCTTTGCCATGATTGCCACGCGCGCAAGACGCGGGAGCAGCGATTCGCGCCATTGAGGCACGGCACGAACACGATGTACAAGAAAGGCCCGTGTCGCTGCCCAGAATGCCGCGCGGCGCACGCGGCAGTGAACCGTAAATATCGGGGATGTCCGTCGGGACGGGGCCTAGCTTTGCAAGCTGGCGCATGAGGGTTCAACTCCCTACATCTCCACAAATGCTGGTCAGTCCTCGGAGGCAACAATCCTTGGTATGGATTGCGAGAGGGTCCGACTCCCTCGACCAGCTCCGGCGGTCGCGAAAACACCTGCTTCGGCGGTGCGAGTAGCGACGGCCTTACATGCGACCTTGGCCGAATGGTTAGGCATCAGTTTTCCAAACTGATCTACGCGCGTTCGATTCGCGCAGGTCGCTCGGCTGGGTAGTCTCGGAGCAGCGACCGAGGGCTACCGCCCAGTTCAACAACATTCGCGCGTTGCTGGCCTGGTCGGTGGCCGAGTGCGAAGCGCACGCCCGGCATTCAACGCAGCCAAGGTGTTACGGTAGCACTAGACCTTGCCAAGGTTTGAGCTCGGGTTCAACTCCCGATGGCTGCTCTGATGACGCGCACGCAAGGTGCGAACGCTGATTGCAACCCAGTGGTGCCCGCTTCGAGTGCGGGGCGCGTCTCCGGGCTCCTACTGTTGGACAGCGCGCGGCCTTCTAAGCTGGTGCGGCCAGGCTCGAATCCTGGTGGGAGCGCTACGGGGCATTCTTCTATTGGTAGGAAACTGGCTTCTCACGCCATCAAGACGGGTTCGATTCCCGTATGCCTCACTATGTCCCCTCCGGTGGATCCGGGCCTGCGGCTACGAACCGCGGAGCGAGAGTCCGATTCTTTCAGGGGACGCCACTTGCTCTCGCGCACGGCTTGCGCACCGGGCCTCCGAAGCCTGGTTATGCTGTTCGACTCAGCACGGGAGCGCCGCGGGGTAGAGGAGTCTGGTTGTCCTCGTCGGGCCCATAACCCGAAGAACGCTGGTTCAAATCCAGCCCCTGCAACGCTGACATCGCAAGGTGCGGAGCTGGTTTCATATGCCAAGCTACGTCGCGGTTCGAGTCCGCCTGTCAGCACTCCGGGATCGTCTACTGGCCAGGATAACCAGGCTTTGAACTTGGGAGAGCAGCGTTCGAGTCGCTGGCCCGGAACTACTCGGCGATCGAGCTCGTAGTGGGCTACCTGTTTCGGATACAGGGCATCAGGCTGGTGCAACTCCAGCATCGCCGACCAACACTGGGCGAGAGCAGCAAGCGAAGCCGGCGCTTTTACACGGCGCAGTTGCCCGGAGCGTTACCGGGGCCCAGTACCATGTCCGCTTGGTGGAACAGGCATACACAGCGTGCTTAAAACACGCCGCCGAAAGGCATCCCGGATCGTTGCCGGGAGCGGACACCACGCGCCGCGAGCCGGTGCTCAGCTCAGGCTTATATCCAGAGCGAGCCAGGACCGACACCTGGGCGGCGCACAAAGACAACGGAGCTAGATGGTCCGGTGACCGGAGATCGCTGATATCGATCTTGGCCGCGCTCAACTCGCGGTAGCTCCACCAATGCCAGATGACCCAGCAAGCGAAGGGGCCGTCTCGACAAGACGGAAGCGCTCGGAGCGTTACCGAGATCTGGCACCATGCGTTCGTGGTGAAATAGCAAACGCGCTGCGTTCAGACCGCAGTGGCCGCGAGGCCTTGGAGGTGCAAGTCCTCCCGAACGCACCATGCCGATGTGGTGAAATAGCAAACGCACAACGTTGAGAACGTTGCGACCGAAAGGTCTTCCGAGTGCAAGTCTCGGCGTCGGCACTGCGCTCACTTGGTGAAACGGCAAACACGCGGAGCTCAAGTCTCCGTGCTTTCGGGCTTGCGCGTTCGACTCGCGCAGTGAGCACAATACAACTGAGGGATGACCATGCACACGCGAACGCTCCTGCTCTCTCCCTATTACTTGCCGATCAAGATCTTGCGCTGGCAAGACGCGGTCAAGATGCGCTACGAAGGCACGGCCGACGTCGTGGCTGAGTACGAGGACGTGATTGCGTCTCCGAGCGTCACGTGGAAGATGCCTGCGGTGATGCGGCTGCGCTCGATGCCGAAAGCGCAGAAGCGCGGCGTGAAGTTCTCGCGGCTGAACGTCTACCAACGCGATGGTTACCGGTGCCAGTACTGCGGAGAAAAGTTTTCGATCGCCATGCTATCCTACGATCACGTCGTGCCGCGCAGCGCTGGCGGTCGCACGGACTGGACCAACATCGTCACAGCCTGCAAGAAGTGCAATTGCCGCAAGGCGAATCACAGCTGTGACGACGCCGGAATGTGGCCCCTGCGCGATCCGGTGCGGCCACGGTCGCTGCCGATGTCTTCGCCAGTGCTCGATCGGAACTCGGTGCCCGAGGAGTGGTTGGGCTTCGTAAGAGATTTGGCTTGAGCTACTTGGAGAGTGAACCAGCAAGGCGCTGGCGCCGATTGGAAGTCGGATGGGCGGTAACACGTCGCGTTTCGAATACGTCGCTCTCCGCCGAGGGTTTGGTCATGGCGGCAAACCAGCTTTGAATACTGGCACATCCACGGATGGTGGTTCGATTCCACAACTCTCGGCCAATGGAAGGTGAATCTGCAAGGCGCAGAGCCCGTTTCGAAAGCGGTGCGCATCACGGTGTGGCGTTCGAATCGTCCGCCTTCCTCTCTGGAGACTGAATCCCCGGCGGCGGGGAGCCTGTTTGCTAAACAGTGCGCGCGAAAGTGTACCGTTCGACTCGGTCTGTCTCCGCTAACGCCGGTGCCCTTCGGAAGGCGCTCTCTTTCGTACTGAGATCGAAGAAGGTTCGACCCCTTTCGCCGGCTCTAAAGCCACGATGCCCTAACCGGCGTCGTGGCTTTTTTCGTTTTGTGCCTCAGGCTATCTACCCTTCAGCCCGCGCGTGTTGTTGATTCGGATCATCGTTCGCCTGATGTCCACCATCGTGATCTTGGGAAGCGCGCTTTCCGAGTTCGCGAACGTGCCAAATGCGAAGGGGTGGACCGGGCACGTCTCGAAGATGAGTCCTCGGGCGATTCTGGCACACGTCAGGCAGGCAGGATCAGTCATCGCGTCAGCTCTTCCCATCGCGCGGAGATCATCTTTGCGTAGGTGACGCTTTCGAGCCCGTAGCAGCCGAGAGCGAAGCCATCGTTCACTTCGATCAGGAATGTGTCCGTGGTGGAGAAACCGAAACGGGTCGAGTTGATCACTCCGAAATCCAGCGAGTACGCAGCCGGCGCGCCTGCCTTGGTATACTCGCGTACGGTCTCCATCACGAAGCCACGGTCAATGGCTTTCCCCCAGTCGCCCTTGTAATGTTTCACGCCAACGGTGTCGCCATTGCGGACGAAGACGCGGTATTCGCTGTAAATCAGTATCGGGTCACAGACCCACACTGGCTCATATTCTGGCACCGTGACCACGGCGAGACGCGCAGCAGCATCGTTTGGGTCCCAGACCAAACCCGTAAACAACTTCTGGGCAACAGGCTTTACGAAGATGCGGCCGCCTTCCCGGACTTCGCCCATTGTTGAACGATGAATCTCGCGCAGCAGGAACGGCTTGAGCGCCTCCGGATAGTCGAGTGGCTCTGGCGCGGGTTTGCCAATGCGATAGAGGGCAGTCATCACATCGCCGATGTAGCCGCAGAGACCGACATCTGGACCGAAGTCGGTGATCGCGTCGATGTCACCGAAGCCTTCGAAGCTCGCCAGATCCACGCCGAGCTGGCGGAAACCATCGAACGCAGCGAAGAAATTCACCGTCTCGGGCACGCCTTCACGATGTCGGATGTAGACTTTTCTCAGCACGGGACTTCTTCCTGGCGATCGAACGCCCACGTGGGCCGGTGGCGTTCTGCGATTCTGACGCCGAAGTTTTTGAGCACGGATCCGACGAAGTGCGTCCACGCTGTGACCCCACGCAGGTCGTGGCGGCAATCCAGGCATTCCCCATGCTCTTGCTGCTCAGTGAGCGGACGGTGGACGTCAATGCCGCCGTGCTTCGAGATTCTGGCGACCGATGCGCCGTCGGGTCCGTTCACCCAGACGCGGCCCCCGCTTGACTGCACCTGGTAAAGACCGCCGCGCTCGGGGTGGCGGCTTCGGATGGTGGCTTCTTTCACGACAGGTAGCACTCCTTGCTATGCGGGGTTCCATCCGGTGCGCCGGGGCGACAGCCTGGGCACTTGCGTTGGTGGGGCGTGAGCGTAGCGATCGCTAGCGAATCGGTCGCGGACTGCACGGGCTCAGCGGTTTTAGTGGGCTGCGGATCTGGCCAGGATTTGTTTAGTTCTGGCTCGGTATGCTCACACTTGTGCTCGGGCAACGGCGGGAGCCCAGCGACCAGTCGGTCGTCACCCGGGAGCTTGCTGTAGTAGTCGTCGCGGCCGCCCTCGTCCCAAGGACGCTCGTTCTTCGCCGCGCGCGCCATCCTGACGCGCTCCGCCGCCAACCATTCCCGTTGATGAACCGCGAGCGGCACGCCCGCGCGCTCTCCGGCGTCGAACCGAACGAAGGCCTCGGCGCAACCGAATAGCAGATGCTCGTGATCTGCCTCCAACTCGTTCGCGCGCTTCTTCTCTGCCTGCGCGGCGTCAAACCACGACTGCAAGTCGGCCCTGAGTCGCTCATCCCGCGGCAGGTACGGTTTGCCCATTCGATCGTGGATCGCCTTGTCGAAATCAACGCACAGCTCTTCGATGTGGCCGAGTCCGTGAGACCAGTTGTCGTCGTCTTCGAGCATGCCAGCATAGTAGCGGATGCCGTGAAGGAACTCGGCGAGCGGCTCGGTCGGAACGTCCTGTTTCTTCCACGAGTGCTTGTAGGGGTTGAGCCGGTCCACTTCGTTCGGTGGGTCATCGTCGTTCCCGGAACAAATCTCTTCGTGTGCGGCAATCTGTTTGGTCAGCGCATCCACCTGAGCCAACGCTTCATCGCGTTCCTGTTCGAGTCGCTCGATATCTGCGCCCATTTCGCGAGCGCTTACCACAACCTCGGCGTCGACGGCTTGCCTAGTGTCCTGTTGACGCATACCGCAGTTCGGCGGGGGAGCCAGCTCTTCGTCCGCCCAGCGCGACCCGGGGCCGTAGCCAACCTTGCGCTCCCCCGCTTCCTCGGGCTCAGGTTGGCGTTCGGCGATACGCTTTGACGGGTATCGCCGGAGGCAGTCGTCGCACCATCGCGAAGTCGGCCCCACGTCTTGCAGCACAGCGGCGCGCCCGCACATGTCGCAATGCTCGCGCTTTTGAGCTGGTGGCTCAAACTTCTTTTCGAGTAGCGCCATCGGACACAGTCGCTCGTGAGGCATTGCCGGGTCGTACGCACGGTTGCACCCGAATGGGCACGCTTGCTGTTGGTCGAGAATCTTGGCGACGCGCCGGAACATCTCCACGTAGTTGTCTACAATCGTGCCAGCCGGATAGTGCGCTGGCATGCCCTCGAAGATGACTTCGCTTGCGGTCTTGGTCATTGTCTTCACGGTGTCACCGCCCGCAGCATTCCGAGCAGCCCGTCCCGCGTGTTGAGCTCCGGGTCCTCGGTCACGCATTCGAGCAGCATTTTCAGCGCCTCGCCGACTTGTTTGCCTGGACCGATGCCAAGCGCGGTCATCACGTCCCCACCGTTGATGGCGAGTGCCGTGGTGCTGGTGATGATGGGCGCCCGGATTTCCATCTCCGAGATCCGCCGCTCTAGCTCGTCGATGGCGTCGGTACGCATCTCGATGGCCGCCGGCCCCTTCCCCGCCACGTCCGCGCGCGCGAGCTGAAGGAGCGGCGCCACGGTCTCCGAGCCGACGCGACGCACCCAGCGCCGAATCGCTGACGCGGCCCACCCAGGCTGGTAGGGGATCAGATGGTGTCGAATCAGGTGCACGGCCTTTTGCCGGTGCTCCGTGGAGAACCGCATGCGCTCCAGAATGCCGTCGGCAACGCCGGCGCCAACGTTCTCATGGTCGTAGAACGTGGCCTCCCCGGTGACGGGGTGCGTGCCTTTCGTTGCGGGCTTGCTGACGTCGTGGAACACCGCCGCCAGACGGATGACGGGGTCGGCTGGTGAATGGTCAAGAACGCTCATGGTATGAAAATAAACGTCATACGCATGCCACCGGTTTTGCTCGCACCCAATCAGCGGCACGAGCTCGGGGCAGAGCGGCCCAAGCATCCCCGTGCCGCGGAGCGTCTCGAAAAACAGAGACGGCTTCGCCGACCCCAAAGCCTTCGCCCATTCGTCGTGAATGCGTTCCGCCGCCAGCCCGTCGAGCATTTGAAGCTCCGAGCCCAGGGCCTGCCAGGTCGCTTGG
>Ga0070710_10000052_pt1 | contig 53159 bp, 44 predicted proteins | sample LARL52metaG_FD_65454 | JGI IMG/M metagenome (GOLD analysis project Ga0070710, IMG submission 65454) | Corn, switchgrass and miscanthus rhizosphere microbial communities from Kellogg Biological Station, Michigan, USA - LAR L5-2 metaG | ecosystem: Host-associated > Plants > Roots > Rhizosphere ...
CGCCCGCGCCCTGCTCCACGGCTGGGACCGGCCGAACCGGTCCGAGATCCGCGCATGCACCCGGTCCAGCTCCGCCACCGCAACATCAGTCACCACAACCAACATGATCCACTACGAACCCACAAGTGCCGTTGCAGTAGTAAGCAGTATTCGCTTGCACAGCAAGAAGAAGCTTGCTCGACCGAACTTCTGCCGTTTGATCATCTTGATGCGGTTGACGTGGCCTTCGACCGGGCCGGAGTTCCAGAGCAGGCTGATTCCTGCGGCGACTGCGTTGTAGTCCTGACGCAGTCCGCGGGCGAACTTGTGCAGGGGTCAAGGTGGCTTATTTGATCATCTCGGTCTGGTGGGGTCGACGCCGAGGATGTCGAGCAGCCGGGTCTGAGTCGAGCGGTTTGCGCCGTGAGGCGCTGTTGATTCGAGTGGAGGTGGGAGACCTTCGCCGCTGATCCTGTCGCAGCAGGGCGGTGAAGCTGAGGGCAGCCTGGTCCGGGTGGTGCCGGAGAGGGCGGGAGCAGCCCTGACAAAGCCGGGACGTGTCACTCCTCCGGCCGAGTACGAGGAGACGTTCCACCGGGCCGCCGCCGACACCGGCGCAGCAGTCTGAAGAACCAACTGATCCGGCCTCCAACTTTGCCGGGGCGATCCAGTTCGGCGTCCTCGAAGGGCAACTCGAAGGCGCTGCCCCTGACCACATGACAGTGCGGGAACCGGGCCAGGGCCGCGTCGACCATGGCCTGACTGCTGTCGACCCCCACGGCCTCCTTCCCGAGCCGGACGAGATCCGCGACGGCGCGTCCGGCGCCGCACCCGATGTCCGCTCCCCTGCTCCCGGCCGCCTCCACGGCACGATAGGTGGCCTCCCGCACCGCGCGGCCACTCTCGCGCTCTCCTCCATCTTCCGCAAATAGGCGATGAAGTCCTCGGGGACGGCAGAGGAATCGACGTCATGGAAGCGCGCGGCAATGCTTTCGGCGGTGCGTGGTCCGGTGGTTTCCACGTGCTGCTGTCTCCCGTCAGAAAGGGTGCTGGATGATTCATTGCCATGAGTCTTCGCCAGATTCACCAGCAGCCCCAACTTAGCTTATTTGCACGGGAATTGGCAGTGATTCGGGAGCGACGGCCACGTTCAGGAACAGACGCCCACTCAGCCGAGCAGCACTCAAGACGCTCGTTCTCCGGCTTGCGGCAGAGAACCCGCAGTGGGGACATCGACGGATCCGGGGCGAGCTGACCCGACTCGGCCACCTCGACCGTCTGCGAGATCTTGAACGCCACGGGAACCGGCCCGGCACCACGGCAATCCGACCCCACCTGGCGCGAATTTCTCACCGCCCAAGCAGAGGGCGTCATCGCGACAGGCTTCTTCCACATCGACACCGTGTGGGATACCAGAACACGACCGAGCACCCTGACCTGCGGATGGGGCCGCGGCGGCTCGTAATGGACCGGCTTCGGGTGGCGTCCGGCCGGCCGGGGAACTGAGGCACACGGCCGGGTGGTTCGGACTGGAGGACGTGCTGCCGGTCCGGCGTGCGGATCGCCCTCCCGCCGGGCACGCAGAGGCTGGCTTTGCCGAGCCCGGACGCCCGACCTGCGCCTCGAATTGCCGAGGTCGTGCCACCCTGCATGATCATCCGCATGGACAACCGAACACACAAAATCCTGGACGGCCACAGCGCGGAACATTACTGAGAATTCCTCATTGACAAGCAGCAGTCTTGCCGGGTTGAGCGACCCTTGTTAGGGTCCAGAGCATACCGAAGAATGAAATTTCACCACACCGAAAGATTATGCCACACCCTCACGTTTCCCTGTCCGGTCAGCGGCCGCGGTCGCCGGAGCGGCCATAACCACTCGCGACCGCGTGCACAACTCGACCCGAATTCGACGGAAGCCTGACGTTCGGCCTCCCGGACCGGATCGACGAACCGGAGATGTCGCACACAGATTCCGCGGCATTGTTCCACCCGGTTGAATTCATCACCGCGCTGCGCGGAACCTCCACACCCAAAAGGAGAAATCCATGGACGCTGCGGTCGTTGTCGTGGGCGCGGGTCCGGCCGGTCTGATGCTCGCGGGCGAACTGCGGCTCGCGGGAGTCGACGTACTCGTCCTCGAACGCCTGACGCACCGGACGGACGAGTCCCGCGGCCTTGGCTTCACCGCGCGCACCATGGAGGTTTTCGACCAGCGCGGGTTGCTCGGCCGGTTCGGTGACATCGAGACGAGCAACGTCGGCCACTTCGGCGGTCTGCCGGTGGACTTCGGTGTGCTGGAGGGTGCTCACCAGGCAGCCAAGACAGTGCCCCAGTCGCATACCGAGGCAGTGCTCGAAGCATGGGTGACCGAGCTCGGTACCGACCTGCGCCGAGGCCACGAGGTGCTGTCGATCTCACCGGACGACCTGGGCGTCACCCTGCGGGTTCGCGGCCCGTCCGGGGAGCTGACCCTGCGGGCCGGCTACCTCGTCGGCTGCGACGGCGGCCGCAGCACGGTCCGCAAGGCCGCGAACTTCGACTTCCCCGGTACCGACGCGACCATGGAGATGTTCCTGGCCGACGTTCGCGGCCTCGACCTGCCACCCAGGATGATCGGTGAGACCTTCACCGGCGGCATGGTGATGGTCGGCCCGCTGCCCGGTGGCATCACCCGGCTCATCCTGTGCGAGCGCGGCACCCCTCCGCGGCGGCGCACCGCGGCGCCCGCCTACGACGAGGTGGTCGCGGGCTGGAAACGAGTCACCGGCGAGGACATCTCACACGGTGAAGCGGTCTGGGTCAGTTCCTTCGGCAACGGCACCCGGCTGGTCACCGAGTACCGCAGGGGCCGGGTGCTCCTGGCGGGCGACTCGGCACACATCCACCTGCCCGCGGGCGGGCAGGGCATGAACACCGGCATCCAGGACGCGGTGAACCTCGGCTGGAAGCTCGCCCAGGTGGTACATGGCCGTACGCACGAGTCGCTGCTGGACACCTACCACGGTGAACGGCATCGCGTCGGGCAGCGGCTGCTGATGAACACCCAGGCCCAGGGCCTGTTGTTCCTCAGCGGCGCGGAGACGCAGCCGCTGCGGGACGTGCTGACCGAACTGATCGGATACGAGGTGGTCAGCAGGCACCTGGCCGCGATGGTCAGCGGACTGGAAATCCATTACGACGTCGGCACGGGGAAGCATCCGCTGCTCGGCCGCCGGATGCCGAAACTGGAGCTGGTCGGCGAGAACTTCAAGACCACCAGCACCGATCTGCTGCATCAGGGACGGGGCGTACTGCTCGATCTCGCCGACAACCCGGTGCTGCGCCGCCGGGCCGCCGGTTGGGCGGACCGGGTGGACATCGTCACCGCCGCACCGCACGGTCTCGCCGCGGAGAGCACGTTCGTCGACACCGCGGCGGTTCTCGTCCGGCCCGACGGCTACGTGGCCTGGGCGGCTCCCGGCAGCGACCACGACCTGCCCATGTCCTTGGCGCGCTGGTTCGGCGCCTCCCGCTGACCGCAGAGACCAGAGGAGAGCACCCGCATGCACAGCACGTTGATCGTGGCGCGGATGGAGCCGAACGCGCAGGCCGACGTCGCGCGTCTGTTCGCCGACTTCGACAGCACCCAGATGCCGCACCTGATGGGCACCCGGCGACGCCAGCTGTTCCTCTACCGCGGCCTGTACTTCCACCTGCAGGACTTCGAGGACGATCAGGGCGGCGAACGGATCGAGGCCGCCAAGACCGACGAGCGGTTCGTGCGGATCAGCGAGGACCTCAAACCGTTCATCGGCGCCTTCGACCCGGCCACCTGGAAGTCACCCGCGGACGCCATGGCGACCCGCTTCTACCACTGGGACGGTACGCGGTGAACACGCGACGTGTGGTGATCACCGGAGTCGGTGTCGTGGCGCCGGGTGGGATCGGCACCACGAACTTCTGGAACCTGCTCAGCGAGGGCGGCACGGCGACCAGGGGCATCACCTTCTTCGACCCGACGCCGTTCCGCTCGCGGGTGGCCGCCGAGGTCGACTTCGATCCCGAATCGTACGGACTGACCCCGCACGAGACCCGCCGGATGGATCGGGCCGCCCAGTTCGCCGTCGTCGCCGCCGGGGAAGCGGTCGCGGACAGCGGCATCGACCTCGGCTCGCTCGACCCCCACCGCATCGGTGTGACCATCGGTAGCGCGGTCGGCGCCACCACGGGCCTGGACCAGGAGTACCGGGTCGTCAGCGACGGCGGCCGGCTCGAACTGGTCGACCACAGGTACGCCGTGCCGCACCTGTACGACTACCTGGTACCGAGTTCGTTCGCGGCCGAGGTGGCGTGGGCGGTCGGGGCCGAGGGCCCGGCGACCGTGGTGTCCACCGGCTGCACGTCCGGCCTCGACTCGGTCGGCTACGCCGTGGAGCTCATCCGCGAGGGCACGGCCGACCTCATGATCGCCGGTTCGTCCGACGCACCGATCTCGCCGATCACCATGGCCTGCTTCGACGCCATCAAGGCGACCACGAACCGCCATGACGAACCGGAACGGTCGTCCCGGCCGTTCGACGGCACCCGTAACGGGTTCGTACTGGGCGAGGGTGCCGCGGTGTTCGTGTTGGAGGAGCTGGAAAGCGCCCGTGCCAGGGGCGCGCTCGTCTGGGCTGAGATCGCGGGCTACTCGACTCGTAGCAACGCCTACCACATGACAGGGCTGCGACCGGACGGCGCGGAGATGGCCGAGGCGATCCGGGTGGCGCTCGCCGAGGCCAGGATGAACGGCGACGAGATCGACTACATCAACGCGCACGGCTCCGGGACCAAGCAGAACGACCGGCACGAGACGGCGGCGTTCAAGCGCAGCCTCGGCGACCACGCCTACCGGGTCCCGGTCAGCTCGATCAAGTCCATGGTCGGGCACTCGCTCGGTGCGATCGGCTCCATCGAGATCGCGGCGTCCGTACTGGCGATGCGGCACAACGTGGTGCCACCGACCGCGAACCTGCACACCCCGGATCCGGAATGCGACCTCGACTACGTACCGCTGCACGCCCGCCAGCACGTGACCGATTCGGTGCTGACCGTCGGGAGTGGGTTCGGCGGTTTCCAGAGTGCCATGGTGCTGACGCGTCCTGAGCGGGGCGACACATGACACCTGTGGTCGTGACCGGGCTCGGTATCGCCGCGCCCACCGGACTCGGCATCCAGGACTTCCGCGCCGCGACCCGCAGCGGCAAGAACGGCATCGACCGGATCACCCGGTTCGACCCGGCGGGATATCCGGCCACGCTGGCGGGTGAAGTGCCCGGCTTCGTCGCCGGGGACCTGTTGCCCAGCAGACTCGTTCCGCAGACCGACCGAATGACGCAGATCGCGCTGGTGGCGACGGAGTGGGCGCTTGCCGACGCGCGGGTGGACCCGCGGAACCTGCCGGACTTCGACATGGGCGTGGTCACCGCGAGCGCGTCGGGCGGTTTCGAGTTCGGCCAGCGGGAGCTGCGCAACCTGTGGAACCGTGGCAGCCAGTTCGTCAGCGCATACCAGTCCTTCGCCTGGTTCTACGCCGTCAACAGCGGGCAGATCTCCATCCGCCACGGGATGAAGGGCCCCAGTGGTGTGGTGGTCGGTGACCAGGCAGGTGGTCTGGACGCCATCGCGCAGGCGAGACGGCAGATCCGCAAGGGCACGCCGCTCGTCGTCACCGGTGCCGTCGACGCCTCGATCTGCCCGTGGGGCTGGGTGGCGCAACTGGCCGGCGGCAGGCTCAGCACCAGCGACGAACCTTCCCGCGCCTACCTGCCGTTCGACGCGGACGCGTCCGGCCACGTACCAGGCGAGGGCGGCGCGATCCTCATCGTGGAGAACGCCGTTTCGGCACGGGAGCGCGGCGCGAAGATCTACGGGGAGATCGCGGGCTACGGCGCCACCATCGACCCCAAACCCGGCAGCACCAGGCCACCCGGCCTGCGCAGAGCGATCGAACTCGCGCTGGCCGACGCGAGCGTGACACCCGACGCGGTGGACGTCGTGTTCGCCGACGCGGCCGGCATTCCCGAGCTCGACCGGCAGGAGGCCGAGGCGATCACCGCGGTCTTCGGCGCCAGGGCCGTACCGGTTACCGCGCCCAAGACGATGACCGGACGGCTCTACTCCGGCGGCGGACCGCTGGACGTCGCCTCGGCCTGCCTGGCGATGACGGAAGGCCTGATCCCGCCGACCATCAACATCTCGCCGAATCCCGAGCTCGACCTGGACCTGGTCGTCTCCCGGCCGCGCACCGCCGTGGTGTGCATCGCGCTCGTACTGGCCAGAGGGCACGGCGGCTTCAACTCCGCGCTGGTCGTCCGGTCACTCAACTAGCAGCGAAAGGAACCGACATGTCCGAACCGAGGTTCACCATCGAGGATCTGCGCCGCATTCTGTTCGAGGCCGCGGGCGTCGACGAGAACATCGACCTGCTGGGCGAAATCCTGGACACCGGTTTCGAGGAACTCGGTTACGAGTCGCTGGCGCTGCTGGAGACCGGCAGCCGGATCGAACGCGAGTACGACATCCTGCTCGACGACGACGTGATGATCTCCATCGCCACTCCGCGTGCCCTCATCGAGATCGTCAACGAGCAGCTCAAGGCCCGTGCCTGAACATCCGCCGCCCCGCCCGGCGGCAACCCGCTCCCTCACTGGAGACAGACATGCCTGAGCAGGACAAGCGAATCGCGCTCGTCACCGGGGCCACCAGCGGTATCGGACTCGCCGTCGCCAGGACACTGGCCGAGCAGGGCCACCGCGTGTTCATCGGCGCCCGTGACGCCGACAACGTGAAGAAGAAGGTCGAGGAGCTCACCGTGGCCGGCCTCGAGGTCGACGGCGCCCAGCTGGACGTGCGTTCCACCGAGCAGGTGCGAGATTTCGTGCGTGGCGCGGTCACCCGGTTCGGCGAGGTCGACGTGCTGGTGAACAACGCGGGCCGCAGCGGAGGCGGCGTCACGGCGGATCTTTCCGACGAGCTTTGGGAAGACGTCATCGACACCAACCTGAACAGCGTCTTCCGGATGACCCGCGAGGTGCTGACCACCGGTGGCATGCGCGCCAAGAACCGCGGCCGGATCATCAACATCGCCTCGACCGCCGGCAAGCAGGGCGTAGTGCTCGGCGCGCCGTACTCGGCGTCCAAGCACGGTGTCGTCGGCTTCACCAAGGCGCTGGGCAACGAGCTCGCGCCGACCGGGATCACGGTGAACGCGGTCTGCCCCGGCTACGTCGAGACGCCGATGGCGGCGAGGGTCCGCCAGGGCTACGCCGCCGCCTACGGCACGTCCGAGGAAGCGATCATGGCGAAGTTCCAGGCCAAGATCCCGCTCGGCCGGTACTCCACGCCGGAGGAGGTCGCCGGCCTCGTCGGCTATCTGGCGACCGACACCGCGGCCTCGATCACCTCTCAGGCACTGAACGTCTGCGGTGGACTCGGCAACTTCTGATTTCCTTTGACCGCAAGGAGAGTTGTCATGACCAACCTCGAGACCCTCGGTGAGGCCGGCCAACGCGTCGTCGAGCACGAGATCACGATCTCGGCGCCGGCCCCGGCCATCTACCGGCTGATCGCCGAGGTGCGGAACTGGCCGCGGATCTTCCCGCCGACCATCTACGTCGACCACGAACCGCAGGGCGAGCGCGAAGAGCGGATCCACATCTGGGCCACCGCCAACGGTGAGCCCAAGACCTGGACGTCACGCCGATTCCTGGACCCTGACAACCTGCGGATCGAGTTCCGCCAGGAGGTCTCGGCGCCCCCGGTCGCGGCCATGGGCGGCACCTGGATCATCGACGCGGTCTCCCCGGCGGAGTCCAGGGTCCGCCTGCTGCACGACTACCGCGCCGTCGACGACGACCCGGACGGTCTGAAGTGGATCGACGAGGCCGTCGACCGCAACTCCCGCTCCGAGCTGGCCGCGCTGAAGAGCAACGTGGAACTGGCACACGCCGCGGAGGAACTGACGTTCTCCTTCGAGGACACCGTGTCGATCAACGGCTCCGTCCAGGACGTGTACGACTTCATCAACGAGGCCAACCTTTGGCCGGAGCGGTTGCCTCACGTGGCAGGCGTCCGCTTCACCGAGGACGCCGCGGGCATGCAGAGCCTGGAGATGGAGACCAGGGCTGGGGATGGTTCGACGCACACCACCAAGTCCTACCGGGTGTGCCTGCCGCACAGCAAAATCGCGTACAAGCAGGTCACGTTGCCCGCGCTGATGACCCTGCACACCGGGTACTGGACGTTCACCCAGGACGAGGAGATCACCACGGCGTCCTCGCAGCACACCGTGGTGCTCAACACCGAGAACATCGCGAGGATCCTCGGCGCCGAGGCCACTGTCGAGGACGCGCGGAACTACGTGCGGACCGCGCTGAGCACCAACAGCAGGGCCACACTCGGCCACGCCAAGGACTACGCGGAGAAGAAGCGCTGACATGGTCCTCGACACCCAGGTCATCGTCGTCGGCGCCGGGCCGGTCGGCCTGATGCTGGCGGGCGAGCTGCGGCTCGGCAGTGCCGAGGTGATCGTGGTGGAGCGGCTGGCCTGTCCTGCCGACGAGTCGCGGGCGTCCACCCTGCACGCCAGGACGATGGAACTGCTCGACGCGCGCGGCCTGCTGGAGGCCTTCGGCCCGCTGCCGGTGGAACCCCGGGGCCACTTCGGCGGCGTCGGTCTCGACCTCACGCTGGACAGCCCGTACCCCGGTCAGTGGAAGGTGCCGCAGTCGCGCACCGAGGAACTGCTCGCGCAGTGGGCCGCCGGGCTGGGCGCGGACATCCGGCGCGGACACACGATGCGCGCTTTGTCGGTCCGCTCCGGCCACGTCGAGATCGAGGCTGACGGACCACGCGGTGCGGTGCGGTTACGCAGCCTGTACGTGGTTGCCTGCGATGGGGAGCACAGCACCGTCCGGCACCTGACCGGTGCCGACTTCCCCGGCCATGACGCCGGGCGCCGGATCCTGCGGGCGGACGTGGCCGGCATCGACATCCCGAACCGGCGCTTCGAGCGGCTGGCCGGCGGACTGGCCGTCGCGGCCGGCCGTGCCGATGGCGTCACGCGGGTGATGGTGCACGAGTGGGACGGGCCGGTGGCCGGTGAGCCTGACTTCGCCGAGGTCGTGGACACCTGGCAGCGGGTGACCGGCGAGGACGTCAGCGGCGGCACCCCGTTGTGGGTCAACGGCTTCGATGATGCCTGCCGCCAGGTCGGCAGCTACCGGGACGGCCGGGTGCTGTTCGCGGGCGATGCCGCCCACCGGCAGCTGCCGGTGGGCGGGCAGGCACTGAACCTCGGCCTGCAGGACGCGATGAACCTGGGCTGGAAGCTGGCCGCGGAGGTCGGCGGGCGGGCTCCGGCAGGGCTGCTGGACAGCTACCACACCGAACGGCACGCCGTCGGCGCCCGGACGTTGTCGAACATCGAGGCACAGGCACAACTGCTGTTCGGCGGGCCCGATGTCGAGGCCGCCCGAACCGTGGTCGGCGAGCTGATCGAGCACGAGGAGGTCAGAGCACATCTGGCCGGGATGATCTCCGGTCTCGACGTCCGCTACGACGTCGGCGACGGCGATCACCCGTTGCTCGGCGTCCGCCTCCCCCCAACACAACTGACCACTGCGGACGGTTCGGTCACCACCGCCGAACTACTCCGCGAGGGCAAGGGGGTTCTCGTGCTGTTCGCCACCTTCGCGGACGATCCGGCGAAGACGTGGGCGGACCGGGTGATCACCGTGCGCGCCGGACTGGAACCCGCCGGTCCGCTGACCGACACCGGCGCCGTGCTCGTGCGGCCGGACGGGTACATCGTCCACATAGGACCGAACCGTGCGGCGTTGGTCACCGCGCTGCGGCGCTGGTTCGGCGAGCCTGCCGGATCCCTCCCCCGGCAAGCGACAACGAACACGAAGCGGAGTCAGCACATGAGCAAGCTCGAGGGCAGGACGGCCCTGGTCACCGGCTCCAGTCGCGGCATGGGCCGCGCCATCGCGATCCGGCTGGCGCGCGAAGGCGCGCTCGTCGCCGTGCACTACACGAAGAACGCCGACGCGGCAGACCAGGTCGTCGACCGGATCGAGCGGGACGGCGGCCGGGCCTTCACCGTGCAGGCCGAGCTGGGCGTCGGCGGCGGCGTGCACGAACTCTTCCTCTGCCTGGAACTCGGACTCAAGGAGCGCACCGGCTCCGCCGACCTGAACATCCTGGTCAACAACGCCGGGGTGATGGGTGAGGTGGCCGCGGCGGACACCACCCCGGAAGAGTTCGACCGGCTGTTCGCGGTGAACGCCAAAGCACCGTTCTTCGTGATTCAGCGCGCGCTGAAGAACATGCCCGACGGCGGCCGCATCGTGAACATCTCCTCCGGCCTGACCCGGTTCGCGAACCCGGAGGAGATCGCGTACGCCATGTCCAAGGGCGCGGTGGAGCAGTTGGCGCTGCACTACGCGAAGCTGCTCGGCCCACGCCGGATCACGGTGAACAGCGTGGCGCCGGGCATCACCCGCAACGACAACCCGGTGTTCGGCATGCCTGCGGTCGTCGAGCAGATGGCCCAGCTCTCCACGTTCAACCGGGTCGGCGAACCCGAGGACGTCGCCGACGTGGTGGCCTTCCTCGCCTCCGACGATGCCCGCTGGGTCACCGGCGCGTTTCTCGACGCCACCGGAGGCACGCTGCTCGGCTGATCTTCCGACCAGCGCGTTCCTCGTAGTTCGAGTCAAGGACGGGGTCATGAGTTCACCGGCCACCTGGAGTCCGCGGATGTGGGGTCTGCTGACCGTGTTGGCGGGCAACATGCTGATCGACGCGCTGGAGGTGTCCGCGCTGATGGTCGCCACCCCGGCGATCAGCGCGGAACTCGGCCTGTCACCCGCCGCCGGCCAGTGGACCCTGACCGCGTTCGCGCTCGGCTTCGGCGGACTGATGCTGTTCGGCGGGCGGCTGGTCGCGCTGCTCGGCCGCCGCCGGTGCTACCTGATCGCTCTGCTCGTGTTCGCCGCGGCGTCGATGATCGCGGGGACGTCCGATTCAGTGGAACCGCTGATCGCGACCCGATTGGTGAAGGGCTTCTGCGCGGCGCTCACCGCGCCCACCGGGCTGGCGATCATCACCACCCGGTTCGCGGAGGGGACTGATCGCGCCCGCGCCATCTCGGTGTACACCCTGTTCGGGACCAGCGGTTTCACCGCGGGGCTGCTGGCGTCGGGTCTGCTCACCGAGGTGGACTGGCGGTGGACGCTGGCCTTTCCCGCGCCGGTGGTGCTGGTGCTGTTCGCCGCGGGCCTGGTGCTCATCCCACGTGATCCACCGGCGCCAGGGCCTGCACCGCTGGACCTGGCCGGCGCGTGGACGTTCGTGGGCGCGCTGTTCGCTCTGGTGTACACCGTGTCCGCGGTGCCGTCGACGGGGTGGACCAGCGCGAGAGTGCTCGTCGGCCTGGTGACCGCGGTCGTCCTGGCCGTGGCCTGCTGGCTGATCGAACGCGGGGCACGCGCACCGCTGTTGGACGCGGGCGTGCTCCGGCATCGGCCGTTGCTCCTGGCGGCACTCGGTGCCGCCTCGCTCAACGGTTCGTACCTGGGACTGTTGTTCATCCTCAGCAACGAACTGCAGGCGCAGGAGAAGTGGACACCGACGCGGACGGCCCTGGCGTTCCTGCCCGCCTGTCTGCCACCGGCGGTGACGGCACTGCGATCGGGACGATTGGTGGCCAGGTGGGGCGCACCCCGGCTGATTCCGCTGGGCGCACTCGCCGCGTTCCTGGGTTACCTGTGGTTTCTGCGGGCCTCCGCGCCGCTGTCCTACGCGGTGGACCTGCTGCCCACGCTGGTGCTGGTCGGGTTCGCCTTCGTCGTCTCCTTCGCCGCGCTGAACGCACAGGCGACCGGGACCGTTCCCGCCGAGAGCCGGACGGTGGCGAGCGCGACCTACCAGACCGCCGTCCAAGTGGGGGCCGCGTTGGTCCTCGTGCTGGTCGCCGCCCTGTTGACCGTGTACCGACCGGCCGTGCGTCCGGCGGCGATCGTCGTCGCCTGCGCCGGTCTGGCCGGCGTACTGGTCGGCTCCGCCGGGAGAAAACCTCGGCCATGACGAAGAAGCGAGGAATACCTGATGAGTTCGCCCCTGCTGGACACGGGCCTGCGTGTCGCCGTGATCATCGGCAGCGTCCGGGAAGGACGGTTCGGACCACAAGTCGGTGCCTGGGTGCGGAAGAGCCTGGCCGACGAAGGTGTCGACACCGAGGTCGTCGACCTGGCCGACCTGTCCATCCCACACACCATGGCCGCCCACCCGGACGCGCTGACCTTCGCGGAAAGCATCGGCAGGGCCGACGCCGTGGTGGTGATCACACCGGAGTACAACCACAGCTATCCCGGCCCGTTGAAGACCGCGATCGACACCGTGCGCACCGAGTGGCAGGCCAAGCCCGTGGCGTTCGTGTCCTACGGCGGGATGTCCGGCGGGCTGCGCGCGGTCGAGGCTCTTCGGCTGGTCTTCGCCGAACTGCACGCCGTGACGGTTCGCGAGTCGGTCAGCCTGCACAACCCGTGGGGACCGGCCCAGGACCCGAACGCGGACTACCCCGACAGCGCGGCGGCCACAGCGCTGTCGAAGATGCTGGTCCAGCTGCTGTGGTGGGCCGACGTGCTGAAGACGGCCAGGGACGGCAAGCCGTACCCGGTCTGAACCGTCGAAGCCGCTGTGGAGAACCGGATCCGGAGAGGAAAACCATGCCCGACCAGACGACCGTCCTGATCACCGGGGCCACCGGCAACATCGGCCCGCACATCGCCGCGCAGCTGCTGGAAACCGGGGTTGCCGTCCGGGCCCTGGTGCTGCCCGGCGATCCGAACGCCTCCCGGCTGTCCGACGAGGTGGAGATCTTCGCCGGTGACCTGGCCGACCCCGCGTCGCTGGGCCCCGCGCTGGACGGGGTGGACGCCGTCATGCTGATGTGGCCGTTCTTCACCCTCGACGTCACGACCGCTCCCGAGGTGCTGCGACGGATCGCCGGACAGGCCCGCAGGGTGGTGTTCGTGTCCTCGATCGGTGTCGAGATCGGCCTGGAGCCCAAGGACAACCGCTGCCACTCCTACCTGGAGTCGCTCATCGAGGAGACCGATCTCGAGTGGACCTTCCTGCGCACCACCGGTTTCGCGGTCAACGCGGTGTTGTCCTGGCGGGCGCAGATCCTCGGTGACGGCGTGGTCCGCGCCCCGTACGGGCAGGCCGCGCGCTCGCCGATCCACGAGGCCGACCTCGCCGCGGTCGCGGTGCGCGCGCTCACCGAGGACGGTCACGCGGGCGCACGATACGTCGTGACCGGCCCGGAGGCGTTGACTCAGGTCGAGCAGCTCCGAATCCTCGGCGAAGCGCTCGGGCTCGACCTGCGCTGGGAAGAGGTCCCCGCCTCGGTCGCGCTGGGTCACATGGTGGCGGCGGGGTGGCCGGCAGCCTACGCGGAGGGCGCGATGGACTACTTCGCCATGCTGGTCGACCAGCCCGAGATGATCTCCAACCACGTCGAGCAGGTCACCGGCCAGGCGCCACGCACGTTCCGCGAGTGGGCGGGCGATCGGGTCGGGCTGTTCCGGTGAGCGGGGTCGGACCCGGAGCCGTGTCAACTATCCACAGTGGACCGACACGGCGACGTTCGACACCTGCCCAGCCGAATGGCGGTCGAGTTCGCCGGTCCGGTCGTGCCGGCACCATTGAGCCGGGAGGCAACCACCCATGTCCTACGGAACCGGGTCGCTGATCCGGAACGAGTTGTCCGAGCTCGACCAGTTGCGGCTGTTCGAGCGGAAGTACGACCCGACGACTGTCGAGGTCATCGAAGCCTTGGCCCCTCACACCGACTGGCGTTGCCTGGAGCTGGGCGCGGGGGCCGGGTCGATCGCGCGGTGGCTGGCTGCACGGGTCCCGCACGGCTCGGTCGTCGCGGTCGACCTCGACACCCGCCACCTGACGGCGAGCGGGAATCTGGCCGTACTCAAGGCCGACGTGATGACCGAGGAGTTCGCGCCCGGTTCGTTCGACCTGATCCACGCCAGGGCGCTGCTGGAACACCTGCCCGAACGGGACCTGCTGTTCGACCGGATGATCGGGTGGCTGGCGCCCGGCGGGTGGCTCGTGGTGGAGGACTTCTACTACCTGCCCCCTGCCGATTCGCCGAACGAGGTCAGCCGGGCGCTGGTCGAGGGTTACGTGCGCAGGCTGGAGGAGCAGAGCGCGAACATGCGCTGGGCCCGCGGTATGCCCGCGACGCTCGCCAGGCGGGGCTTGGCCGAAGTGCGCGCCAAAGTGGTGCCGGCAGGGCCTGGGCAGACCGCCGCCGACGACGAGCTGATCGGGCTGCGCATGCGGCAGGAGGGACACGTGCTGGTCGAACGGGGCCTGGTCGATGCCGGGCAGCTGAACTCCTTCGTCGGTTCGCTCGGCCACCCCGGGTCCTGGGACGTGACGGCGCTGTCGATCTCCGCCTGGGGAAGGCGCCTGTGAGAGCCTCGTTCACGACTTGTCCCCTGAGACGCCTGGATTGAAATTCCTGGTTGAAGGTAGTGATCCAACGAGAAATCAAGGAAGTTTCCTGGCCATGACCTTGAACACCGGAGAGTGCGCGAGTCAGTTCAGTTGCGAAGTGCTCGCATGACATCAGCCGACCACCTGGTTCCCACCGCCGGATTCGCGTCCATCGAAACGCTGAAGAGCGGGTCCCGAAGTGATGCGCGCGCGATCGCCGACTACCTGGCGCACGAAGTGCATGCGTGCACAAGGACGACGGAGGGCTTCGTCTCGGCCCAGATCTGCCTGAGCCTGGACGGCACGACCGTGGTCCGCCGGAACCATTGGGTGAACGAGAAGTATTATCGCACGTTTCTCGCGTCCAAGCGTGAGCGCGAAGACCTGGCCGATTTTCCGGGAGTCCGCTCCATTGCGATGTTCGAGGGCATTCCACAGATCGGCCTGGAAGGACCCGCTCTGGGCAGCCCCCCTGGGATCATCGTCATCGCAACCCGGCGGGTCTCGGGTCATGAATCGTCACACGCCGTGCTCGCACTCCTGCACAAGAGCGGCGACTGGAAACGACAGTTTCCCGGGTTTATTTCGGCGACGCCGTACATCAGCAACGATGGCAAGATGTTCGTCAATTGCCCGATGTGGGTCGACAGGCAAGCCTTCGACGCCTGGACTGCCGACCCGAAGATCGCTGACGCGCGGCAGGAAGTGGTCGAGCAGGAAGCGGCGCCGCCGGAGATCGTGTTGTGCGGTCTCGACGAGTACATCGAAGCAATCGACGGCCGTTACTCCATCAGAGCGCCGCGATGACGGCCACGGGTCACGGCCGCGAACTGGCAGGGGCTACCTGAGGAGTACGCAAACGGATGCTTTGAAGTCGAGGTTTGCCGTCGCGACCCAGCCCCGTTCGCGGCCGTTTCGCTCGACTTCAGCACGACGAGCCAGGCGCCAAGGGCGAGCAGCACCTGCTTGTGACGCCGCTTCAGCCGGTGCCGAAGTTGCGGCGCTTCCGCCGACGCAACGGGCCCAGCTCGGTGATCTTCGGTCACCCAAACGACCACGCGCACGGCCGCGTCCAGTTCGTCGGCGTTCGGGTTCGGGCCCGCGACCACGGTGACCTGCCCGATGGTCGGCGCCTGCACGACCTGACCGGTGACGTGTTCGGCCGTGACCTCGTTGCACACTTCGGGTTCCGGTCGGTCGAAAGCGGATCTTCCGCTGGGCGAGAGCGGCTCTGGGAAAGCTCCCACAGCACGAACATTCGCGGCAGAGCTACCTGGTGTCCCCAAACGGGCTTCGGTGGTCTCGTTGCTCCCGCCATTGTGCCGTGTCACGTAGCATCACCCATCTCGGTGACGGAAAGGGTTCGAGCGAATGCAAATCGTGACGATTCCACATGTTTCACATTCGACTGGGGTTACCTGAGGAGTGACAGTGACTGACCTGGTCGGCCGGAAGGTGGAGTGCGAGAAACTCGTCCGTCTGGCAGTGACCAGCCGTGACGAGGGTGCGCGCCTGGTACTGGTGCGTGGCTCGAAGGGAATCGGCAAGAGCAGTCTGCTGGCCGCCGTTCGGCGGGAGCTCGGCTCGGACGATGTGACGGTGCTGTGCGCGACCGGTCGTGCCCCGGTTGCGGAGTACGGCTCGGTGCTCGGGCTGTTCGAGCCACTCGGGCTCACCGCGGGCGCGGTGCTGCCGGTTCTGGAGACCTTCAGGCGGCCGGACGACGACTATGCCGTGTTGTGCGGGTTGTACGGGCTTGCCGTGAACGTGATGGCGGACCGGCCGCTTGTGATCATGCTCGACGACGCGAACGCCTGTGATGTGCAAACGCTGCGGTGGATCGACTTCCTGTTGCGGAGATCCGCCGAGCTGCCGCTGATGGTCGTACTGGCCTGGCAGCCCGGCGTCGCCGAGCAGGCCGACCTGATGTTCGCGGAAATGGCCGGCATCGGTCCGGCGACGACGATCGATCTCACGCCGCTGTCCGCACCGGACGTGGCGACGTTGGTCGAGCGGGCATTCGGTCGCAGCCCCGATCCGCTGTTCACCGAGGCGTGTGGCCTGATCACGGGCGGGAACCCGGTGCGGTTGCACAGCTTGCTGACCTTGTTGCGTGCGCACGGCGTGCCTCCGGACAACAGCGGCGTGGAGCAGGCCCAGGGACTCGGCCGGCAGATGGTCACCGGGTGTTTGACGGACCTGCTAGGGGAACCCGGAGGACATCCTCACGAGGTGGCTCGCGCGATCGCAGTACTCGGTCCCACCGACGCCCGGACGGTGGGCAGGCTGCTCGAGCTACCGGAGCCATTCGTGACGAGCGCGGTGGATACGTTGCGCCGCAAGGAAGTGATTGCGGCCCAGGGGGTGGAGTTCCGGCACGAGGACCTCGCCGATGTGGTGCTGTCGGGTCTGCCGCCCGGCCGGGTGACGGAACTGCGCCATCGTGCCGCGACGTTGCTCAACGACGAGGGCCGCCCGGCTGAGGAGGTCGCCGGTCAGATCTTGTGGCTGCCCGAACTGCCCGAGGTCTGGATGTTCTGCGCACTGCGGGATGCCGCGGCGGCCGCCGTCCGGCGAGGGGACCTCGATGGGGCCGTGCGGTATCTGACGCGGGTTCTCGACCATGTACCCGGCCATCCGGCCACTTTGCTGGAGCTGGTGGACGTGCTGGTCATGATGGACTCGGCTGCGGTGATGCCCCGCCTGACCGGGATCGCCGACCAGCTGACGGACATCGGCGAGAAGGTGAAGGTGCTGTGCCGGTTGGGTCTGATGGCGGTCGTGGCCACGTGGTCGGAGGCCGCGTTCGACCGGCTCGCCGCGATCCTGGAGGAGGGCGAGCAGGCCGAGCTCGACAGCGAGTCGCTGCTTCGGGTGCATGCTGTGCTGCTGACCGTGGGGCTGGACCAGCACGCCAGTACCACCCAGCTGCTGAGGCGCTACCGGGTGCCGCCCTCGCGGGTGTCGAACACCGCGTCCGGACGACTGGTCTCCGGGGTGGCCGCTCAGGCCGAAATGCTGGCCGGCGAGTCCGTCCGGTCGACGCTCGACCTGGCCAGAATGGCGCTGGTTCCCGGGTCTGTGGTGCACTCCGGGCCGGCGCTGGCCGCCGCGGCGGTGCTGGGCCTGTGCGGTGAGCCGGCCGAAGCGATCGCCGCCCTGGACCGGCTGATCACCACTAGTGGCGAGGACGGTGCGCTCGACATCCACGCCCTGGCGCTCGCGACCAGGGCGGGTCTGCTGGACCGCGCCGGTGATCTCGCGGAGGCTCATGCCGACGCACGGGCCGCACTGGAGGCCGTCGGGCGGCCGGAGGCGCCGGTGGAGCTCGAACTGCCCTGCGCCACGATGGCGTCGATCCTGCTCAAGCAGGGGAACCTCGCCGAGGCCGAGGAACACCTGGACCTGGTGGTGCAGCCGCGGTTCGGCTGGACGTACGGGCCTTTGATGATCATGAAGGCGGCTGTCCTCCGCACCCGTGGTGATCTCACCGGCGCGCTGGACCTTCTGCTCGAGTGCGGGCGGCAGCTGACGTCGGCGGGCATTCACAATCCGGTGTGGGCGCCGTGGTGGCTGGATGCCGTCTGTCTGCTGGTGAGTCTGGGCCGGCGCGAGGAGGCTGCCGGACTCGCCGAGCTCGGCGCCGAACGTGCCAGGCGGTGGGACACGCTCGAAGCCAGGGGGATCAGCCTGATGGCCAGCGGCATGGTGGCCACCGGCGCACGGGCGGTGGAGTTGCTGGGTACCGCGGTGACGGAACTGTCCGCGTCTCCCGCCCGGCCGCTGCACGTCCGCGCGGTGCGCCTGCTGGGCGAGGCGCGACTGTCGGAGGGCAACGCCAAGGCCGCCCGCAAGCACCTGCGCACCGCGATCAACCTGGCGATCCGCATGGGGGATCAGGCGGCGGCCGCGGAGGCGAGGGACCTGCTCGTCACGGCCGGTGGACGCATGCCGAGACTGGGTGCGCGGCCGGCGGATGCGCTGAGCGACCGTGAACGGCGGGTCGCGGAGCTCGCCGCGGCCGGCGCCACCAACCGGGAGATCGCCGAAAAGCTGTTCGTGACGGTGCGCACCGTCGAGAGTCATCTGTCCAATGTGTACCGAAAGCTCGGTGTCGAGCTGCGCGCGGACCTGCTGGCCGCGCTCGAAACCGGCCGGCTGACCACCAAAGCATGACGGCCCTCGAAGTCATCGCGACGGCACTGGGCATGGCCCGGTCCGGTCTGGGTTCGCTCGTGGTGCTCACGGGACCGTTGGGCTGTGGCCGCTCGACGGCGTTGCGGGACGCGAGGCGGCTGGCGGAGAGCCTGGACGTCCGGGTGCTGCGGGCGACCGGGGCCAGGCAGGAACGCGGCTTCCCGTTCGGCGTGGTGCATCAGCTGACCGGAGGGGAGTTCTCCGGTCCAACGTGGCCGGGTGGTCTGCACGAGGTGCTGGTCGCGGCCGGCCCGGCACTGGTCACCGTGGACGATCTGCAATGGGCGGACGAGAGGTCGTTGCGTGCGCTCGCGGATTCGGCTGATCAGCTCGACCGGCTCCCGGTGGTGCTGGCGGTCGGCGTGCGCGATGGCGACGTGGGATCCGGCTCGCCGCTCGTGGAGCAGATCATTCGCCGGGCGGCTCATGTCGTTGCGCTGCAACGTCCGCTGCTGGCGGCAAGTTCGAAACCGAAACTCGTCACCTGCCTGCGGGCGCAGCCGCCGCGGACTCGTCGCGTCCTGGACGCGATGGCGGTTCTGGGGGACGACGCGGACCTCGAGCTGATCATGTCGCTCGCGGAGGCCGACGAGATCGGTGGTACGACCGAGCTGCGGGCGATGGACCGGCTCGGCCTCGTCGACCAGGCGGTGCCGCGGTTCGCCCACGACGTCGTACGGGAGGCGGTCGAGGCGACGATGGCTCCCGCGGACCGGGTTCGGTTGCAGGCCAAGGCCGTTCGGCTGCTGTACGACGCGGGCAGGCCCGCCGAGGTCGTGGCCGGCCGGCTGCTGGCCATCACGTCCGTCCAGGGGCTGTGGGCCGTCGAGGTCCTGCGCACGGCGGCCGCGGAGGCGCTGGAGCGCGGCGCGCCCCTGCCCGCGGTGGCGTGCCTCCGCCGCGCGCTGCTGGAGCAATCCGGGGCCGGCCGGCTGCGGGCGACGTTGCTCGTCGAACTGGCCGCCGCGGAGCGTGGCATCGATCGTGTCGCTGCCACGCACCACCTGTCGGCCGCGGCGCGGATCGTGACGTCCACTCAGGAACGAGCCGCGATCGCGGCCAGGTTCGTGCCGGCAGCCCTCGTCGAGACGCCTCCTCCGGAGCGAGAGGTGCTCCAGCGCATCGAAGACGAGCTGCGGGTGGTGCGACCGCACGACGATGTGCTGGGCGAACTGGCACTGCGCATCGAGGCGCGGTCGCACCATGTCGAATGCATGGCGTCCGGCAGGTCCGTGAGGTGCGTCGAACGGCTCGGCGAGTTTCCGGACGAGACACTTTCGGCGACCAGCGCGGGACGCGAGCTGCTGTCGGTGCGGTTGCACTGCGCGACGACGGCTTCGGTGTGGCGTGCCGGTGACGTCGCGGCGGTCGCGCAACGGTTGCTGGCACACGAACCACCCGAGCCGGGGCACGTTCACACGCCGATCGCGACTTTGGTGACCACGTTGTGCGCGGCCGATTCGGTGGACGCCGTGTCCGTCTGGCTGCACAGCGCGATGGAGCGGTCGATTGCCGCCAACGCCATCGCGGAACAGGTCTTCATCGAGGCGGAACAGGCGTTGGTACTGCTGCGCTGTGGCCGGATGGCCGCGGCCAGGAGCATCGCGGAGAAGATCCTCGCCACGACGGAGACGCCCGCGGTCGCCTCCGAGGTGCTGGTGACGCTCGCCTCGATCGCCTTGGAGACCCAGGACGACCACCTCGTCAGCCGGCTGGTTGGGCTGATCAAGGAGAAACCGCACACCCCGGCGCTGTCGGTCGCGGACCGGCTGTTGCGAGGCGCGGCCCGTGTGGCGGCCGGGGATCTCCAAGCCGGGCTCGCCTGCGTGATGGACGCCGGTGGTCAGTTGACGGAGCTCGGCTGGCGTAATCCCGTGTTGTACCCGTGGCGTTCGGAGGCAACCCGGATCCTGTGCCGCCTGGATGACGTCTCGGCGGCGCGTGAGCTGGCCGTGGAACAACACGAGCTCGCGGTGGAGTGGGGTTCGGCGGCCGGCATCGGCAGAGCCCTGTGCGACCTCGGCTCGATGACCAAGGGAGAAGCCGGCGCCGCGATGCTGCGGCAGGCCGTGAGCGTCCTCGAAGGGTCGGCCAACCGGCTCGAACTGGCCAGGGCGCTGTGGCAGGCAGGCACCCGGACCGACGACCGTGACTACGTGGAGCAATCCTGGGCGGTCGCTGCCGAATGCGGCGCCGGGACACCGGTTGCCGGGCAGGAGGCCTGCGGATCCACCTTGACGGATGCGCAGCGGCGCGTCGCAGGGCTCGCGGCAGCAGGCCATTCCAACCATGAGATCGCGGACCTCATGCAGGTGGGCGTGCGGGTGGTGGAGAAGCACCTGACCAACGCCTACCGCAAGCTCGGCGTGCAGGGCCGCAACGGGCTGCCAGCGGTGTTGCACGCCGCCGGTCTGGGTCGGCTGATGGAACCCGGTGCGACCGATCCCCGTGACGCGTGACCGCGACGTCGAGCCCGTTCGACCGCGTTTTTGTTGACGTGTAACGAAAAGGGTCAGTAACCTCACCGAGTGACAAGTGATCGACTTCAGAGGGTCCGAAGACTCGCGTGACTCCGGAGATCAGTGAGAGACAACTCGTCACCGAGCTCACCGGGAACCTGCGCCGCGGTGGCGGGGCCGTCTTCGAGGTGACCGGGCCGCAGGGTTCGGGCCGCACCGCGGTGTTGCGGCGAGTCGCCGATCAGGTGGCCGGCCGGGGAATACGGCTGATCACCGCTCGCGCGCTGGCTGGAGAGCCCGTGCTCGCGCGGCTCCTGGCCGAGCTGGGAGCCGAGACGGACGGCTCGATGACGGCGCTGTGCCGTGTTTTTCTCGAAGCCAGGCCCCTCGCGCTCGTACTCGACGACGCACAGTGGATGGACGGCGAATCTGTCCGGTGGCTCCATGCGTTGCTGCGCAGGATCCATCGGTCCCCGGTGGCGGTGGTCGTGGCCACCGCCGGACTCGGTACGGCGGCCGAGGACATGCTCGCCGAGCTGGCCGAGGACGACTCGGTCACCGCGCCGCCCTGGTACGTCGTCCGCCTGCCCGAGTCCACAGTGGACAATGACCGGATCGCGCGAACACTGCACGTGCTGTCCGAGTGGGACATCAGGTTGCTGCGCGCCATGGCGGTGTGCGGCGGGCGCTTCGAATGGACCCTGGTGCGTGAGCTCGCGGAGGTCGATCGCACGCTCGCGGATCGGGCGATGACGAGGTTGCGCGGCTTCGGGCTGGTCGTCGCCGACGAGCCGAGGCTGACCGACGGGGTCGCCCGTGCCGTGCTCGCCGCGATGAGCGGGGACCAGCGGAACGAGCTGCGGTCCAAAGCGGCGGTACTCGCCTATCAGGCCGCGCTCGATTTCGAGCAGATCAGCGCGATCCTGGTCGAGGCACCACCGGTCGGCACGGCGTGGGCCCGGCTGGTGCTTCAACGTGAAGCTCGGGTGCTGGCCGCCGCGGGAAGGACCGCGGAGGCCGCCCGGCTGCTGATCCGGGCGCTGCGCGAACCCGCGGACGACGCGACGCGCGCGGACGTCCTGATCCAGCTCGCGCAGTGCGAACTGGTGCACGCACCGGAAGCCGGTGATCGGCGCCTGGTCCAGATCCTGCACATGACCGGCCCGGCGTTGTCCGGCCCACGGCTGCGTGCGGCGGACATGCTGGCCGGCCGGGGACATTTCGGGGTTTCCCGGCGTGCCATCGAGACCGCGATCACGCATCCGGGTCTGGCCGAGTCCGAGAAGTGGACGCTGAGGGCCCTCTACTGGTACATCGTGATTGTCGCGGGCGAGCCGGGCGAACTCGGTGTTCCCGCCGTGCGACCACTCCCGGACTCGCCCGCCGACCCGGTGTGCCAAGGGATAGCCGCCTGGCGGCTGGGCCGGGGCGGAAGCGATGGTGCGGCCGCGGTGGCGCTGGCGACCCGGGCTCTGGCCGTGCGCGGCCCTGGCCCGCTGACACCTCGTATCGCGGCGGCTGACGTGCTGGCCTGGGCCGCCGAGTACGAGACCGCGCTGGCCGGTATCGACGCCGTTCTCGTGGACGGCCGCCGGTACGGCGCTCGGCCGGCTGCGGTCGAGGCGTTGCTGCTGCGCTCCTCGATGCGGTTGCGGCAGAGGCGGATCGCTGAGGCGGCGGAGGATCTGGCCGGCATGGAGGCGGAACTGCCGCGCAGCTGCTGGCGTCCGCTGCTCCGCGCCCGGTACCTCGCGGTGGAGGTGTTGCTGCTGCTCGGAGCCGGGCTGGTCGACGAAGCCCGCCAGGCGCTGGCCCGCGAGGCGACGACCGATGTCGCACACGGGTTGACGTACGCCTGGCGGCTGTTCGCGCACGGGCTGGTCGCACTGGTGACCGAACCCGCGACCGCGGCCACGATCTTCGTCGAATGCGGCCGCTGCATGCGGGACATGGGAATAGTCAATCCCGCTGTGCTGCCCTGGCGGTTGCTCGCGGCGATGGCATGGCGGGCCGCGGGCGAGATCGCGCACGCCGACGCCCTGATCACCGAGTCCTGCGACCTGATCGTGCGGTGGGGTGTCCCCAGCGTACTGCGGGAGACTCTGGAGTTCGCGGACGTGGTGCGCGCCATGCCGGAGGGGGAAGCCGCCAGGGCGTTCACGGCGCAGTTCTTCTCCGGTTCCCTCGCCGGGAACCCCCTGGCAGTCAGCCCGCTGCTGGAGCTGGCCCGTGGTTGACGCGCTGTCCGGCCCGGCGGCCGGGATGGATCACCTGACGAAGGTTCTGCGGACGGCGGCCTCCGGTACGGGAGCGTTCGTGACCGTCCGGGGGCCGATGGGCGCGGGGAAGTCGGCGTTGCTGCGGGCGCTGGCCGGCCAGGCGGACAGCGCTGGGGCGATCGTGCTGCGCGCGAGTGGGGCACCCGCCGAACGTAACTGGGACTTCGGTGTGGCGGACCAACTCCGGCCCGTCCCGGCCGGTTTCGTCGTCATCGTGGTGGATGACCTGCAGTGGGCGGACGAACACTCGATGCGGTGGCTGATCGATGTCGCCGCGTCCGCCTTGGTGGTGACCGCCGTCCGGGATGGCGAGCCAGGCGCCGAGATCGCGTTTCCCGGCACCGTGGTGCGACTGCCGCCGGTGTCGCCGGCCGGGTGGTCCCAGCGCCGGCTGGCCGGCTGTCTGCACCGGCAGCCCGAACCGGTGCGGAGTGTCGCCAGGGCGATGGCCGTACTCGGTGATCACGCCGAACTCGACCTGATCCTCGAGCTGGCCGGGCTCGGCGACGTCACCGGCGGCGCGGCGGTGCGGAGTCTTCGTTCACTCGGACTCGTTACATCGCAACGGAATCCGCGTTTCGTCGATCCTGCGGTGCCGGCCGCCGTGCTAGCGACGATGACGACCCCCGAACACGACACCTGTCACGCGGCGGCCGCAGTGCTGTTGTCCAGCCGGGGCCATCCGGCCGACACCGTCGCCGAGCACCTCGTCGCGACCAGGTCGGTCCTCGACGGGTGGGCGGCCGGGGTCCTTCGGGCCGCCGCGGACACCGCGCTGCGCCGGGGACAGCAACCGATCGCGCTGGACTACCTGCGCAGGGCGGTGCTGGTACCGGGGCCCGAACGTGCTGCGGCGCTGGTCGACCTCGCCGTCGCCGAGTCCACGACGGACAGCCTGCTTTCGATGCAGCACCTGTGCTACGCGCTCCAGCTGAGCGGGTCACGCCGGGATCGGGCCGCGGCCGTGCTCCGGATGCCCATGGCCGTACTGGGCGCGGCTCTACCGCTGGCACGGGACGTCATCAGCGACGTCGAGCGGGACGTTCGCCAACTCGGCGACCGTGACCTGTCGCTGCGGATCGAGGCGCGGATGCGGTACGCCGGACACATGGATCCCACCGAGCTGACCGACTCCACCGCGCGGCTGAGGGAGCTCGGGCCGGAACCTACGACAGCCAGTACCGCGGAACGAGAACTGCTCACGGTGTTGTCGTTCGCGGCGACGCTGGTGGCACGCACACCCGCGAAGGAGACAGCGGCATTGGCCGATCGTCTCCTCGCCCACGTACCACCAAGGGCCGAGCACGCCGACGAGATGACCCTGCTGCTCGTGAAAACCCTGTGCGCGGCCGATTCTCCGCTCAACGCGGCCACCTGGACGGACCGGGCGCTGGCGCACTCGACCGAGACGGCGTCGCTCCGGGTGAGCCGGGCTCTCGTGGCCGCCCACCTGGGCAACGTCGACGAGGCAAGGATGATCGCGAGGAACGTGCTCGAGCACGTTTCGGATGAGCGGGCACTCCTCGGCTCGGACGCGATGCTCGCCTTGGCCGTGGTGGCGCTCAAGGTCCAGGACGAGCAGTTGTCCGCACGCCTGCTGTCGAGCCGTCCACTCAAGGTGAACAATCCCTGTACCGCCATCGTGTTCGACATGGTGCGTGCCGCGGCCATGGTGGCCGGCGGTGACGCGTTGGGTGGCCTGCACCGCCTGACGGACACGGGCCGTCAGCTCGACCAGCTGGGCTGGCGAAACGTGGTGATCTTCCCGTGGCGAACCATGTCGGTCCGGCTGTACCGGCAACTCGGTGACGCCGTCACGGCCAGGACCCTCGCCGAGGAGGATCACGAGCGCGCGGTCGAATGGGGTGCTCCCGCCGGTGTGGGCCGGACCCTGCGCGTGCTCGGTGGGCTGGCGGAGGGTGCCGAGTGCATGAACCTGTTGCAGGCGTCCGCGGACGCTCTCTCCACCTCGGCCGATCGGCTGGAACTGGCGCGCACCCACCTGGCGTTGGGACTGCGGCTGCGTGAACAGTACGGGCAGACCGCCGCCGAACACCTGCGACACTGCCAGGACATCGCGATCGAATGCGGTGACCAGCGGCTCGCCCGGCAGGCCGGTACCCACCTGCGCGGCGAGGTCCGGCGGGCCGAACTCACTCGCACCGAACGCAGAGTGGTGGCGCTCGCGGTGGCCGGCCAGTCGAACCAGGAGATAGCGCATACGCTTTCGGTGAGTGCCAGAGCCGTTGAGAAACATCTGACGAACTCCTACCGAAAGCTCGGCATCCGTCGCCGGGCGGAACTGGCCGGCGCGCTGAACCGTCCGTTCTGGACCTGACTCGAACGGGACATGTCGAGTCGCTGTCAACACGGTCGGATTCCGGTCGAACGTCTGGACAGTCAACGAATTCAGTCCCGATGGAGACCCCTGGTCGACGCATCTCAATTGGGCCCGTACTTTCTGTCAGCGATCTGTCCGGCCGACCGGCCCTCCGCGTGGCGGGACCACAGTATTAGTGACGTTCCGAAGTCGGCTGTTGACCTGGGAATGAGCTATTTCGTAGCGTCGAGGTCACCAGGAATCCCCCGTCTTCTGGCGAAAACAGCGCGGTTTCGCCCTTTCCGGACGAACAAGTTGCCGGGCAATGAGGCTCGGTGTGGCGTTCGACATCACGGGTTCCTCGTGCGGGTTTCCGTTCGCCGCCCACTCCGATTCTCCGGTGAGTACAAAAGCAGCTCGGGATCGATCGCGTACCGAAGGATTGCTTTGATGCAGCATCAGGACTTTGAGTACGGCGACCACGAACCGCCGTCTCCGTGGCCTGCGTACCAGGCAGGCGTCATTCCCACCGAGATGGTGCCGATCAGTCGGCTGCGGCTCGGTGGTTCGCCGAGGATGAGCGGCGTGAGCGCCGAATACGTACGTGTCCTGGCGAGAACGAACATCCGCATGCCACCGATCATCGTGCATCGCCGCACCATGTGTGTGATCGACGGAATGCATCGGGTACGGGCCGCGGAACTGAGCGCTCGCGAGCACATCGAGGCGCAGTTCTTCGACGGCGACGAGAACGACGCTTTCGTGCTCGCGGTCGAGGCGAACGCGGCCAACGGCCTGCCGCTGTCGGTCGCCGACCGCAAAGCGGCCGCCGCGCGGATCATGATGACTCACCCGGCCCGATCGGACCGGTGGATCGCCTTGGTCAGCGGCCTGGCCGCGAGCACGGTGGGAGAGATCCGCAAGTGTTCGAGCGTCGAGGGCGATCAGTCGAACACCCGGATCGGCCGGGACGGCAGACGACGCCCGCTCGACAGCTCGGCCGGCCGCAAGCTGGCCAGCGAACTGATGCGTGCCGATCCGGACCGGTCGCTGCGCGACATCGCCAGGGCGGCGGGTATCGCGCCATCCACTGTACTCGACGTGCGCAACCGGATCAGCTGCGGAGAAGATCCGGTTCCGGCGAGGAAAGACGCGGCGGAACCGAACCGGCCCGCGATCGCGGTGAGTCCACCGCGTCGCCAGACGACGGCCAGGGACGAACTCGATCTCGATCCCGTCGCGATCATGCGCACCCTGTGCAAGGACCCGTCACTGCGGCTCAGCGAAGCCGGCCGGACCCTGCTCCGGTGGCTGGACATGCACACCGTGACCGGCCACGGGCCGCCGGTGACGGACATCCCGGCGCACAGCGTCGGCGCGATCGCCGCCCTGGCGCAGCACAACGCGAGGTTCTGGGCGGCCTTCGGCGATCGAATCAACGATCAGGACGAGCACGCCTGGTCACCACCGGCGGACGGCACGCCGGTCGCAAAGTCGTGATCACACGGGGTCTCCGAAGAAGCCGACGACTGAATGGACTGGTTCGCTTGAGTCGATCCAACCTGATCGCCGACCGGATCGGGCGCAAGTACGCGCTGGTCCTGTCACTGGCCGGGGTGGCGCTGCCCCTGCCGCTGTACGTGATCGCCACTGACCGCACGGCGTTGCTGTGGCTGGGCCCGATGTTCGCCTTCTTCGTGGCCTACGCCGGAATCTTCGGCGCATACCTGGGCGAGTTGTTCCCGACCAGGGTGCCGACGACCGATGCGGGGTTCTGCTACAACGTCGGGCGCGGCGTGTCCGCGTTCGCTCCGCTCGCGCTGGGCGTACTGGCGACCGGCACGGAATTTGGCGCCGGACTGCTGGTGTGCGCGGGATTCATGGCCTGTGCGGCGATCGGCACGACCTTCCTGGCGCCTCGCTCTCGGGCGACCGGGTCGCTGTCACCGGTCCGCCACAGGTAGCTGCGCACCGAAAGCGATGCGGCGCGCATGGTCGCACGGACGTGGTCGAGGTCTTCGCCGGTGAGCTCGCCACGCGCCCGGCCGAGGACGTGCAGCATCAGCCGGGCCGGCTTCAGCAGAAACAGCACCGCGTCCAGCTGTGCACTGGCCGACAGCCTGCTCAGGTCCTCGTGCAGGGTCTTGATCAGCGCGTCCGCTTCTGCCGGCGCCGCGGTCCCGGCACCGCGTGCGAACGTCGTCATGGTCGTCCCTCAAAGCTGATTCCACTGTGGACACAAGGCTGGATCCTGTCGCTGTGTCTCTCCGATCGCGGTCCTCACCTGGCCGGCTGTACGGGAATGGATGGGTGCAATGGGTAATGAGCAGAACGACATGCATCGCTCGCGCTACACGGGAACGACGAGCTCTGCGAGGTCCGAAGCGCATCAGCCGGCCGACTGCTGGACGCTCAGTTCCGTCCAGGCCAAAATCCTGGAAGGTGTCGCGGCCGGCTTCTCCAGCGCGCGGCTGTCGCGGGAGTTGTACCTCAGTTCGAAGACCATCGACTATCACGTCCGCGTCATGTCCGACAAGCTGCAGGCGCCGAACCGGGTCGCGCTGGTGTCGAGGGCGTTCGTCCTCGAGATTCTGCGAACGGATTCGTGGCCCCCTCGTGTCGCACGTGAAACCGTGGACTGACAGGTCGTGAGTGGTTTCCGTCGCCCTGGCAACGGAAACCACTCACGACGCCTCGATGTCCACGCCCATCTCCTCGGCGATGCGGGCCGCCTCGGCCAGGAGGGTCTCCACGATCTGTGACTCCGGGACCGTGCGGATCACCTTGCCCTTGACGAAGATCTGGCCTTTGCCGTTGCCGGAGGCGACACCGAGGTCGGCTTCGCGAGCCTCGCCCGGCCCGTTGACCACGCAGCCCATCACCGCCACCCGCAACGGCACCGGAAACCCTTCCAGCGCCGCGGTGACCTGCTCGGCCAGGGTGTGCACGTCGACCTGCGCCCGGCCGCAGGACGGGCACGACACGATGTCGAGTCCCCGTGGCCGCAGCCCCAGTGACTCGAGGATCTGCGCGCCGACCTTGACCTCCTCCACCGGCGGCGCCGACAGCGACACCCGGATCGTGTCGCCGATGCCCTCCGCGAGCAGTGCGCCGAACGCAACCGCGGACTTGATCGTGCCCTGGAAACGGGGACCAGCCTCGGTCACCCCGAGATGCAACGGATAGTCACACCGGGTGGCGAGCTTGCGGTACGCCTCGATCATCACCACGGGGTCGTGATGCTTGACCGAGATCTTCAGGTCGGTGTAGCCGTGCTCCTCGAACAACGAGCACTCCCACAGCGCCGACTCCACCAGCGCCTCCGGGGTGACCCCGCCGTGCTTGTCCAGCAACCGTTTGTCCAGCGAACCGGCGTTGACGCCGATCCGGATCGGCACGCCCGCGTCCCCTGCCGCGCGGGCGATCGCGCCGACCTGGTCGTCGAACTGGCGGATGTTGCCGGGGTTGACCCGTACCGCGGCGCAGCCGGCGTCGATGGCGGCGAACACGTACTTGGGCTGGAAGTGGATGTCGGCGATCACCGGGATCCCGGACTTGCGGGCGATCGTCGGCAACGCGGCCGCGTCGTCCGCCGACGGCACAGCGACGCGCACGATCTCGCAGCCGGCCGCGGTGAGCTCGGCGATCTGCTGCAGGGTGGCGTCGATGTCGGCGGTCGGTGTGGTGGTCATCGACTGCACCGACACCGGCGCGCCGCCGCCGACCGGCACCGTGCCCACCATGATCCGGCGGGAGGTTCGCCGGGTGGCCACCGCGAGCGGGACCTCGTCCTTGCGTGGCTCGGGCATGCCCAAAGCGACGGTCGTCATCGTTGCTCCCCTGAGTGAACCTGCCCTGGGTGAACCGGCCAGATGCCGAGGTCGTCGATGCCTGCCGGTGCGGTGTCGAGGCCGGTCAGCAGTTCCGCCACGGCCCTGGTGACGTCCTCCGCGGTCAGCCCGCAGGCGGCAAGCACCTCGGCCCTGGAGCCGTGGCTGAGGAACCGCCGCGGGATGCCGAACTCACGCAACGGGGTGTGCACGTCGGCGTCCCGCAGCGTCTGCGCGATCGCGGACCCGGCACCGCCCGCGCGGCTGTTGTCCTCGACCGTGATCGCGAGCCGGTGGCGGCGGGCGAGGTCGGCCAGCGCGGGGTTGACCGGAGTGACCCAGCGGGGATCCACCACCGTCACCCCGATGCCCTGTGCCGCAACGCTTTCGGCGACGGTGAGCGCGAGCGGAGCCAGCACGCCGACCGCGATGATCAGCACGTCCAGCGAGCCGGAGCGGCGCAGGACGTCCAGGCCGTTGAACGTGGCGGTGGCGGGCAGGTCCTCACCGGCGGGCCCCTTGGGAAAACGCAGCAGGGTCGGGCCTTCGTCCCACACGACCGCCTCGTCCAGCAGCTCGGCCAGCCGGGTGCCGTCCCGCGGCGCCGCGATCCGCAGGCCGGGCACGACTTGGAGCACCGAGAGGTCCCACATGCCGTTGTGGCTCGGCCCGTCGTCCCCGGTCACCCCGGACCTGTCGAGCACGAACGTCACCGGCCGGCGGTGCAGCGCCACGTCCATCAGCAACTGGTCCAGCGCGCGGTTGACGAACGTGGAGTAGATGGCCACCACCGGGTGCACACCGCCCATGGACAGCCCGGCAGCCATGGTGACGGCGTGCTGCTCCGCGATGCCGACGTCGATCACCCGGTCCGGGAACCTGCGTTGCAGCGGCAGCAGGCCCGTCGGTTCGGTCATCGCAGCGGTGATCGCCACGAGATCCGCGCGCCGCTCGGCCAGCTCGACCAGCTTGTCGCCGAACACCGACGTGAACGACCGGGACGACGCCTTCAGTGCCTGCCCGGTGTGCGGATCCATCGGTTTGACGGCGTGACCCAGGTCCAGGTCGTTGGTCTCGGTGTGCCGATAACCCTTGCCCTTGGCCGTGATCACGTGCACCACCACAGGCCCGCCCAGCACGGTCGCACGGCGCAAGGCATCCTGGACGGCAGCTATGTCGTGGCCGTCGACCGGACCGAGGTAGCCAAGCCCGAGTTGTTCGAACACACCGGGTCCGCGTCCGGCACGGAGGTCCGCCAGATGCTCGGCCAGCCCGCCCACGGTCGGCGCGTAGGAGCGCTGGTTGTCGTTGAGCACGATGACGAGCGGCCGGTCCGGGCCGCCCGCGATGTTGTTGAGCGCCTCCCAGGCCATGCCGCCGGTCATCGCGCCGTCGCCGATGATCGCGACGGTCGCCCGGTCACGCCGGCCGAGGTGGGCGTCCGCTCTGGCCAGTCCGTCCGCATAGGACAGTGCGGTGGACGCGTGCGAGTTCTCCACCAGGTCGTGCTCGGACTCCTCCCGGCTCGGGTAGCCCGAGATACCGCCTGACTTGCGGAGACGGTCGAACCCGGCCTGGCGGCCCGTGAGGATCTTGTGCACATAGGACTGGTGCCCGGTGTCCCACAGCAACCGGTCCCGCGGGGACTCGAACACCGTGTGCAGCGCGATGGTCAGTTCCACCACGCCCAGGTTGGGTCCGAGGTGTCCTCCTGAAGCGGAGACCCGCTCGATCAGGAACGCGCGGATCTCCGCGGCGAGGTCGCGTAGTTCCCCGGCGGTCAACTCGCGTAACCGCGCCGGGTCGCGCACGGTTTCCAGCAGCGCCATGTCGAACTTGCTCCTCACCGGGCGCGGTAGCGCCTCTCGATCGGTCACGGCACGTCCGTCGCCCCGGTCAGCCGCGCGGGCGGGGAGAACACGATGTCCTCGATCGCCACCCGTGCCACGGCCGTGTCCGCGTAACCCAGTTCGGCGAGCCGGTCGATCAGCTGGTCGACGAGGATCTCCGGGGCGCTCGCCCCCGCGCTCACGCCGACTGTGCGCACCCCGGCCAGCCACGCGGGGTCGAAGTGGGTCACGTCCGGCACCAGCTCCGCCTTCACGCCGAGCCTGCGTGCCACCTCGACCATCCGGATCGAGTTGCTGGAGTTGGTCGAGCCGACCACCAGCACCAGCTCGCACCGGTCGGCGACGGCTCGGATGCCGTCCTGGCGGTTCTGGCTGGCGTAACAGATGTCGTCGGTGGCCGGCCCGCGCAGGTCCGTGAACCGGCGCCGGAGCACCGCGATGACGTCCTTGGTCTCGTCCACCGAGAGCGTGGTCTGGGTGAGGTAGGCGACCGGTGCGTCGGAGGGAAGGTCCAGTGCCTCGGCGTCGGCGACCGTGTCGATGATGATCGTCTGGTCGGGAGCGTGCCCGTAGGTGCCCTCGACCTCCTCGTGATCCGCGTGCCCGATCAGCAGCAACGTCCGCCCGTCGCGGGCGAACCGGCGGGCCTCCTGGTGCACCTTGGCCACCAGGGGGCAGGTTGCGTCGAGCACGTCCAGTGAACGCTCCTCCGCGTTCCGCCGCACCTGCGGGGAGACACCGTGCGCGGAGAAGACGCACAACGCGCCCTCCGGCACGTCCTGCTCGGAGTCGACGAACACGACACCCCGGCGCTGGAACTCCGCCACCACGTAGTGGTTGTGCACGATCTCCTTGCGGACGTAGATCGGGGCGCCGTGCTGTTCCAGCGCGAGGTCGATGATCGCTATCGCCCGGCGCACCCCGGCACACAGACTCCGCGGCTCTACCAGCAGGACCTGCTTACCGTCACTCATTCCCACTCCGTTCCGTGCCATGACGTCCGTCATGCCGGTCGGCAGAAACCGAGATCTTCAGCCACCAATGCGCAGAATAGTTCAATCCCGACCTCACGGCGCCTCCTTTGGGGTTTTTCCCAAAGGAGGCGCCTGGGCGCGCGGCGTCGTTGACACCACCAGGGCCGTCCCCCCACGATGACATTCGATAACCGCCAATGGGCGAACGAAGAAGGGTTGATCAGGATCGAACGGCGAGCGGGAGCTGTATTTATTCGAAGGTTGGGTCACATGCAGGCCAGCGAACAACTCGGAACTGAGATAATGTACACGATCCGCCAGCTCCTCGATGATCGGGAAGTCGCTGTCGCCAAGAGGATTCGAGCCCAGGTCTACTGCTTCGAGAAGGGCTGGATATCCACCGAGGAGTTAACCCGGGACACCGACGGATACTGGTCCGAGTCCGACTTGCACGACGATCAGAAATGTGTTCACGTCGGCGCTTTCGACGGGGCGGGAGAAATGGTGGGCACTCTCCGCATCATTCTTCCGGTCAGCGAACTGCCAGTGGAGTACCATTTTGGAATTCGCGTCCCACCCAGGTCGGCGGAGGTTTCCCGGCTGGCCGTGCACGCCGGCCACCGCAAAGGGGTCGCCGCACTCGGCATGTACGCGTGGATGATCAGGTATCTGCTGACCGAGGGATACGATTTCCTCTACGCCATAGCTGAGCGAGTGATGATCCGCCAGCTCAGGCTCATCGGAATGAACTACGAGGTGATCGGCGACGGGCGGCATCTCTACCAGACCTTCAACTACCCCACGCAGCTCGACGTCGCCCGTGCGAGGGATGCGTTCGCCGAAAAGGACAAGTGGCGCCCGTTCAAGCTGGCCGCAGTCCTGGATCACACCGACCTCGAAGAACTGGTGATCACGCCGAGTGGCATCTCGGTCGCCGGCCCGAGTCGGCGGCAGGGAGTTCGAGCGTGAACGTCACCAGAAATCTGGGCTTTCTGACGCGGGCCGAACAACGTCTCCTGAGTGACAGTGTCGTGGCGATCGCCGGCGCCGGCGGCGACGGCGGCAAACTCGCCCTGACGCTGGCACGTCTTGGAGTGGGAGGCTTCCGGCTCGCCGATCCGGAACCATTCGAAGCCGAGAACCTGAACCGTCAGGCCGGGTGCACCACCAAGACGCTGGGGCGCAACAAAGCGGCGGTCATCGCCGAGCTGATCAGTGAGATCAACCCGTCGGCCGAGGTCACGGTGTACACCGATGGAGTCACTGAGGACAACGTCGACGAGTTCGTCCTTGGATCTTCCATTGTGGCGGACGAGATGGAATACACCCTGCCGTCACTCGCAGTCATGCTGGCGCGAGCGTCCAGGAAACGCGATCTTGTCGTCGTCATGGGGTACAACATCGGCTTCGGCGCGCTGGTCACCTCGTTCCGGCCCGGCGGGATGACCGTGGAGCGGGCGTGGGGGCTGTCCGAGGACGCGAGCCTCGCCGAGATCGCCACGCAGAAGGTTCCGTTGAGCAGGCAGGTCGCCCGGCTCCCCGGATATTGGAGCTACGACCTGCTCACCACCCTCCAAGAAGGACGTGCATCGGCACCGAGCCTGGCCCCGGGAGTGGACCTGGCGGCGGGCATGACGGCAACAGCCATCGTCGCGGAGCTCGTCGGCCGCGGACACCCCCCTGCCGCACCGCAAGCCCGTTGGTACGACGCCCTGGAGGGGAAATCCGGGCTGGTGCGCTGGCCCCAGGCGAGCTTCGCGCGCTCCCTTCTGCCGATGGCACGGCGATTCGCGAGAGGAATCACCGCATGATTGACGTCCTCATCGTGGGCGCGGGACTTGCCGGCCTGGTCGCGGCCGACACTCTCGTTGCCGAGGGAATGCAGGTGACCGTTCTGGAGGCCCGCGACCGGGTCGGGGGCAGGACGCTCAACGAGCGGATCGACGAATCCCACGTCGTCGAGATGGGCGGGCAGTGGATCGGTCCCACCCAGGATCGAGTGCGAGCCCTCGTCGACCGGCTCGGACTCGAAACCTACCCGACGTTCATCGACGGAGACACGGTCGCGGAGGCGGGCGGCCAGAGATATCGGTACCTGGGGCCCATGCCCAAACTCTCGCCCCTGGTCGTGGCGGACATCGCGCAGGCGGTCTGGCGCTTGGAGCGCATGTCCGAAAAGATTCCCCTCGGTCGACCCTGGGATGCCCCGAACGCAAGGGAGCTGGACTTCCAGACCTTCGAGAGCTGGATTCGGAAATACTGCAAGACGGCTTTCGGGCGCGAGCACTTCCGCACCTGTGCACAAGTGATCTTCTCCGCCAACGCTGCTCGCCTGTCGCTGTTTCACGTCGCATTCTATTTCAAATCCGCGGGCAGCATGAATGCCATCATCATGACCGAGCACGGCGCTCAGCAGGACCGAGTCGTCGGCGGCAGCCAGCTCATCTCCGAGCGACTCGCACAGAAATTGGGGCCGGTAGTGCGCCTCAATGAGCCGGTGAGGTCGATCACCTACCGAGAGGACCAGGTCAAGGTCTCCACGGGCAGTGTGGAGTATTCGGCCAAACGTTGCATCGTCGCCCTGCCGCCGACACTGGCCGGACGCCTCGTCTACTCCCCCGCCATGCCGTCGCTGCGAGACCAGCTCACCCAGGCGACGCCAATGGGGGCCGTCATCAAGTGCCAGGCCGTCTACGAGAGTCCGTTCTGGAGGGACGAAGGGCTCAACGGTAGTGCCGTCTACCAGGACGGCCCTCTACAGGTGGTGTTCGACAACTCCCCCCACGCAAGTCCCTACGGTGTTCTTCTCGGTTTTGTGGACGGGGCACACGCGACAGAGCTGTCGAAACTCTCCGCAAAGGCGCGGGAGCGAGTGGTCCTGGACTGTCTGGTCCGATTTTTCGGGCGTCGAGCGGGTGTCCCGATCAAGTATCTCGAGAAGGACTGGTCGGCGGACGAGTACAGCCGCGGTGGCTATGGCGCCCACTTTCCCCCGGGAGTGTGGAGCACGGTGGGATCCGCTCTTCGGGAACCAGTGGGGCCCGTGCACTGGGCTGGTTCGGAGACAGCCGAACGCTGGTCCGGCTACATGGACGGCGCGGTGTCCTCGGGCGAACGGGCGGGCCGCGAAGTACTCGCCTCTCTGATGGCACGGCAGCTGTAGTTCTCGATCGGTGGAGCTGCTCGGACCAGGCGGCGGTCGGCCCATGTGCGCATCCTCGCTGTCACAGGCCGACGAAAGACGATCTTCCGCGGACGACGACTCCGCAACCGACACCGCAAAACCACTCCAGGCTAGAGCCCGCGGCGTTTTCAACACATTTACGAGTATTCAGCAGCTCAATTCAGAAAAGACATGTGCGCCCACTCTTCGGTAGTTCACAGGTCTGACCAGAAATCGGGCAGGCGCACCTCTGGAGGAGAATCGCGATGAGCACACACCTCACCTCGTCCACCGAGTTCCCACTTCTCCTGTCTCCGGAGGTGGTGCGATCCACGGTATTGCCCGTCGTGGAACAGCAGGTCACCGCGTTGGAGCCGACCCTGGCCCGGGTCTGCCTCTACCACCTCGGGTTCACCGACGAACGTGGTGATCCGAGCAGCGGTGGGGGCGGCAAACTGACCCGCGCCAGCCTCATGACGGCCGCGGCTGACGGAGTCGGCCTGCGGCCGGAGGACGTACGGTCCCAGGCGGCGGCGGTGGAGTTGCTGCACAACGCGACCCTGATCCACGACGACATCATCGACGCGGACGAGTTGCGTCGCGGCCGCCGGGCCACGTGGACGGTGTTCGGCACGGGGCTGGCCGTCCTGGCCGGGGACGCGTTGCAGGCACTCGGGCTGCGGATGGTCGTGGACGACCCCGGCCCCGGCCGCGCCGAGATCTCCAGTGTGTTCGCCGAAGCCCTCGGTTTGGTGCACGCGGGCCAGGCCCGTGAGCTCACCTTCCGGCTGGGGCCGGGCAACGGCATCGCCGAGTACGACCGCATCGTGGAAGAGAAGGCCTCCGCGTTGCTGGAGTGCGCGCTGGTGACGCCGGCACTGCGGGCCGGCAAACCGGAGCACGTTCTGGCCGCCCTGCGCGCCGCGGGCCGGCACCTGGGCTTCGCCTTGCAGATTGCCAACGACGTCGAGGACATCTGGGGAGACCCCGCGGTCACCGGCAAGCCCGACCGGGGCGACATCCAGCGGCGCAACCCGACCTTTCCCGTGCTGGCCGCGTTGTCCGCCGGCAGCCAGGCCAGCGACCAACTGCGTCAGCTGTGGCAGGTCGACAACACCACGGCGGCACACCTGCAGGCGGTGGCCGACCTCATCGAGGAGACCGGCGGCCGCCACACGGCCGAGCAGCTGTCCCGTCGCCACCTGGATTCGGCTGTGGAGCAACTCCGCCGAGCCGAGCTGTCCTCGGCCGCGACCACCGAACTGATCGCCTTGTTCGACCGCATCGTCAACCGCACGGCATGACCCGCACCGCCCGACAGGGACGGCATCAAGATCGGAGCACAGCAGCATGACGGTTACCCACGACAACGCGACTCGCCCTGTCATCCGCAGTGAGTTCGAGCGCCGGGCGCAGGCCCACTACGAGACCAAGACCGAGGACCCGATCAACCTGCTGCTGGGCGAGGAAGACGGCCTGTACCACCACCACTACGCCGTCACCGACTTCGACCGGTCCGTGCTGGAGCTGCCTGAGCCCGAGCGCCAGGCGGCGCTTCTCGCCGAAATGGGCCGGATCGAGAACGAGCAGGTCGACATCCTGCTGAAGGGCCTGGGCGACCTCCCGCCCACCGCGCGGGTGATGGACGGCGGCTCCGGCCGCGGCGGCTCGGCCTTCCTCGTCAACCGGAAGTTCGGGTGCGAGGTCGTCGGAATCAACTTCTGCAAGCACCACATCGAGTTCTCCGAGCGCCTCGCCGCCGAGAAGCACGGCGTCGCCGACAAGGTCACCTTCAAGTTCGCCAACATGTGCGACACCGGCCTGCCCGCCGGATCGTTCGACGCCGTGTACACCAACGAGACCGACATGTACATCGACGTCTACGAGGCCTACGCGGAGTTCTCCCGGCTGCTGCGTCCCGGTGGCCGCTACGTCTGCGTCACCTGGTGCGCCAACGACAGCCTGACGACCGACAGCCAGGCCGTGAGGGACATCGACAAGCACTACGACTGCCGCATCACCAGCCGCAGCGACCACTTCAAGGCGCTCGCCGCCAACGGTCTCGTGCCCACGCAGGTCTGGGAGCTGACCGAGGAGGCCATTCCCTACTGGGAGCTGCGTATCCACCTCGACCTCGCCACGGGCGTCGAGCAGCCGTTCCTCGACGGACACCGCGGCAACGAGCTCCAGTACCTCGTCATCATCGCCGACAAGGTGGTCTGAATCCCGACCACGACGACGGAGGTTGCAGTGACCACCCCAGCCCAATTGCCCTTCGAGCAAACGCAGGTGCTGCGCGTCGCGCCGCGGTTGCGCACGCTCCAATCCCAGGGCACGGTCCACCGGGTTCGCACTGCCGAGGGTGACGAGGCATGGCTCGTGACCGGTCACGCCCAGGTGCGGCAGTTGCTGGACGATGACCGGCTCAGCCGCTCGAACCCCGATCCGGCAGCCGCGGCCCGGGACAGCGGGTCCGCGCTTCTCGCCAACCTGCTGGGCGACTTCGCCAACGACCACGCCCGGTTGCGTGCGCTGCTGGAGCCGCACTTCTCACCCGAGCGCATGCTGGCCCTGCGGCCCTACGTCGAGAAGGTCACCGGGCAACTCCTGGACGAGCTGGCCGGGCAGGAGCCACCGGTGGATCTGCGCCGGGCGTTGGCGCTGTCGCTGCCGATGCTGGTGATGTGCGAGTGGCTGGGCGTGCCCCAGCAGGACAAGGACCAGTTCGCCCGCTGGACGCAGGACGCGGCAGGCGTCGGGGACCCGGTCCGGTCCAAGCAGGGGCTGGGCGGGTTGTTCGGCTATTGCCGGCAACTTGTCGCGGACAAGCGGCGATCCCCAGGCGATGACGTGATCTCCAGGATTGTCGCGACCGAGGGGATCAACGACAACGAGGTCATCGGGCTGACCGCGTTGTTGCTGTTCGGCGGTTACGAGACCACGGTGGCCAGGATCGGCACGAGTGCGTTGCTGTTGCTGTCCGACCCCGAGCAGTGGCAGGCGTTGCTGGCCGACCCGAGCCTCATCCCCGGCGCGGTGGAGGAAACCCTGCGGATGTCGATGCCGAACCCGCACAACGGCGGCATGCCCCGTTACGCGGTGACGAACTTCGAGATCGACGGCGTCACCATCCGTACCGGCGACTTCGTGCTGCTGAACATCATCGCGGCCAACCACGACGAGGCGGCCTTCGCCGACCCTGGCCGGGTCGATGTCACGCGCGACACCGCGGGCAGCCTCACCTTCGGGCACGGCGCGCACTACTGCGTCGGCGCGGCGCTGGCCCGGATGCAGCTGCAGGTCGTGCTCGCCCAGCTCGTCGCGCGCTTCCCCGCCATGCGTCTGGCGGTCGACGTGGAGGAGCTCAGGCTGCGCCACGACACGCTGATCGGCGGTCTGGTCGAACTTCCGGTGACCTGGTGATTGGTGCTCCCAATGCTGCAGAGAATATCCGAGGGCGTTGTCACAAAAAGCCCGGAGCCGGTCCGCGCCTATCTCGTGTTGATGCGACTGCACAAACCCACGGGGATCGTGCTCTACCTCCTGCCGGGGTTGTGGAGTGTCGCGCTCGCCTCCGGGCGACGACCGGACCTGGTGGCGGTGGCGGTGCTCGCCGTCGCGGCGGTGCTGGTGCGCGGCGCGAGCTGCGCGGTCAACGACGTGATCGACCGAGACGTGGACGCCCAGGTCGCCCGCACGGCGTCGCGTCCGGTCGCGGCGGGGACGATCAGCGTGGGGAACGCACTCCTGTTCGCCGCCGCGCAGGCCGTGGTATCCGTACTGGTCCTGGCGGTGGCGAACGTGGAGACTGCCCTGGTCGTCGGGGCCTCGTACCCGTTCCTCGTGGCGTACGCCTACATGAAGCGCATATTCGTGTGGCCCTCGGCGTGGCTGGCGTTGGTGATCAGCGTCTACGTGCTGGCCGGCTGGACGGCGGTGACCGGGAGCATCAACTACCCACCAGCGGTGTTCGGCCTGTTCGCCTGCGCGGTCTGCTGGACTCTGATTCACGACACGATCTACTCGCACCAGGACAAGGATTACGACCGGAGTATCGGGGTCAGGTCCTCCGCTCTGCTGTTCGGCAACTCCACGAAGGCGTGGCTGACCGTGTTCATCGTGCTGAGCGTCGGCGGCGCGTTGTGGGCAGGCGCCCAGACACGGACAGGGTGGGCGTTCTACCTGATCGCCATGTCCGCGGGAATCCTGTTGTCCTATCAGGTCGTGCGCGTGAACCTGGATGATCCGAAATCGTGCTGGGACACCTTTGTCGCCAACCGCTCGTTCGGCTGGATCATTCTCGCGGCAACGGTCGCCGGGCAGTTCACATGAAGGATGGGACACGAGTGACGGATTCGATGTGGCAGGGCAGCGGCGTCGACCTGGACGCATACCTGTCTCGCGTGGGATACCAGGCCGACGTCGCCCCGAACCTCGCCACGCTGCGGGGCCTGCACGCCGCCCACGTCGAGGCCATCGCCTTCGAGAACATCGACGCGGTGATCGGGCGGAAGGCGGTTCCGCTGGACCTGGACAGCGTCCAGGAGAAGATCGTGCGAAACGGCCGTGGCGGCTGGTGCCTGGAACAGGTCGTCCTGATGGCGGCGGTGCTGGACCGGATCGGGTTCACCTTCTCGGCGTTCGCGGCCAGAACGCGGATCCGCACCGGGAACAAGTTCGGGCCCGCCCTCCACGTCGCTCTGTGCGTGGAGTTGGACACCGAACGCTGGCTCTTCGATGTGAGTTTTGGTGGATACGGGCTGCACGAGCCGATACTCCTCGCCGAGAGCTCACGCCTGGACGGCGACTGGTCGTTCGACCTGGTGCGGGAACCGCACGGCGAACACGTGCTGCGGTTCCTGCGGCCCGAAGGAGCGGCGGAGCTCTTCGGTTTCACCACGGACCCGCGCTATCCGGCGGACTTCGAACTCCTCAACCACTTCTGCCTGACCCATCCTCGCTCGCCGTTCAATCATCGGCTGATTCTCCAACGCACACAGCCGAAAGTGAGGCATGTCCTCATCGGCAACACGCTCACCGAAATTCGACCTGGCGAGCCGGCGACCTTCCGGGAACTCGACGAGGCCGAGACGCTGGCAGCTCCCGCAGAGATCTTCGGGATCACCTTGGCGCCGGGCGATGCCGAGTCCCTTCGAAAGACCGTGGCCGGCCTGGCGGGAGCAGGTCGGCACTGAGCTGGACTTGAGTGTCCGCGCATTCTCCACGGCGGAACGGCTGCGGTCGCTCCCGGAACACGATCCGACTCTGGAGCCATGATGCGCACATTGCTGGTGGACAACTACGACTCGTACACCTTCAACCTGTTTCAGTTGATCGCCGAGATCAACGGCCAGGAGCCGGTCGTCGTGGTGAACGACGACCCGGCGCTGCTCGACCTGCGGCTGGAAGAGTTCGACAACATCGTCATCTCGCCCGGCCCCGGCCGGCCGCAGACCTCCCGCGACATCGGCCTGGTCGGAGAACTGTTGCGCCGCACCACGTTGCCGGTGCTGGGCGTCTGTCTCGGCCATCAGATCATCGGGCATCTGGCGGGCGCGACGGTGTCCGCCGCTCCCGAGCCACGGCACGGGCACCTCGCCAAGGTCTCCCACGAGGGAGATCCGTTGTTCGCCGGGGTGCCGCGTGAGTTCGTCGCGGTGCGGTACCACTCCCTGTGCGTGCGGGAACCTCTGCCGGAGGAGCTCATCCCGATCGCGTGGGCGGACGACGGTGTGCTGATGGCGTTGCGGCACCGGGACCTGCCACAGTGGGGGGTGCAGTTCCACCCCGAGTCGGTCGCCTCCGGGTACGGCCACGAGATCCTGCGGAACTTCGCCGAGCTGACCCGCCAGGCCCACGGGTCCCGGTCACCGGAGCTGAGACTCGTCAGCACTGTCGTCCCGACCGCTGCCGATGCCGAGTCCGTCTTCCTGGAGCTGTTCGCCGACAACCCCTACTGCTTCTGGCTCGACAGCAGCCGGGTCGAGAAAGGACTGTCCCGGTTCTCGTTCCTGGGCGACACGTCCGGGCCGCTCAGCGAGGTCGTGACCTACCGTTCCGGCAGCGGGGTGGTGGAGGTGCGCGACGGCGGCGGGGTCCGCGACGTCCCCGGCAACGTGTTCGACTTCCTGGAACAGCGGCTGCGCGAGCGGCGGATTCCCGACACGGCCTTGCCGTTCAACCTGACCGGTGGGTACGTCGGATACTTCGGCTACGAGCTCAAGTCGGAATGCGGCGCCTCGGACCGCCACAGCGCCGAAACTCCGGACGCCGCCTGGATGTTCGCTGACCGGATCGTCGCGGTGGACCACCAGGAAGGGCTGACCTACCTGGTCGCCGTGCACGACGAGGCGACCCGGCGCGACGCTCAGGAGTGGGTGGACCGGACCGCGACCATCCTCATTGGACTTGCCCCTGCCGGCGACGGGCCAGCGGCCGAACCGTGCGCGGCTCCTGACGCCGAGGAGCACCTGGTCCGCGACCGGAGCCAGTACCTGGCCGACATCGCGGAGTGCCAGCTGCAACTGCGCCTGGGCGAGAGCTACGAGATCTGCCTGACGAACAAGTTGCACCTGCCGTTCCACGACGACGACACCTCCTTCTACCGGCGGCTGCGCCGGGCGAACCCGGCGCCGTACGCGGCGTTGGTGCGCCTCGGCGACGTCACGGTCTTCTGCTCGTCGCCGGAACGCTTCCTGCGCATCGAGCGAGATCGCACGGTCACCAGCAAGCCGATCAAGGGAACCGCTCCCCGTGACGCCGACCCGGTGCGCGACGCCGAGATCGCCGCCACTCTCGCGTCGAGTGCCAAGACGCAGGCCGAGAACCTGATGATCGTCGACCTGCTGCGCAACGACCTGGGCCGGGTGTGCGAGGTGGGCAGCATCGACGTCGACCCGTACCTGGCCGTCGAGAGCTACCAGACCGTGCACCAGCTGGTCTCCACCGTCCACGGCCGGCTCAAGGACGGGGTCAGCGCGATGGACTGCGTCCGCCAGTGCTTCCCCGGCGGGTCGATGACCGGGGCGCCGAAACTGCGCACCATGGAGATCATCGACCGCCTGGAAACCGAGGCACGGGGCGTGTACTCCGGCACTCTCGGCTATTTCGGCCTCTCCGGCGGCGTGGATCTGAACATCGTGATCCGCACCGCGGTCCGCGTCGGTGACCGGTTGAGCATCGGGGCCGGCGGGGCGATCGTGCTCGACTCCGACCCCCAGGAAGAGTACGAGGAGATGCTACTCAAGGCCGAGGCGTCGCTGCGCGCCTGGCGTGCACCCGCGGTATCAGATGCGGGCTCCCAGCGATGAGGGACGACGGGAGTCGCGGAGCGTGCGGAGCGAACATCGAACACAGTCGTCAGTGGTGGGACGACGACGGGTGGTCGCCGTCCGACGCGACCGGAATGGTGCGGATCATCGACTCGTGGCTCGTCGGCGACGGGCGCGTGCGGGGATTCGACCGGCACGCCCAACGCTTTGGCGCAGCCTGTTCCCGGTTCTCCGGACCGGGAACGGACAGGTTCCTGCGCGCGGTCGCCGAGTCGTTGCCCGCACGGGGCCGATGGTTTCCCCGCGTCGAGCTCGTCGAGACCGGTTCCCGCACGCGACTGCGTTTCTGGCTGCGTCCCGCTCCCCCGCGCACCCGGACCGTCCGATTGTGGAACTCGGGCCCCGACCGCCGAAGCCTGCCCGCGGTCAAAGGCGTCGACCTGGACCACCTGAGCGCCCTGCGCGCCGCCGCGGTCGTGGCGGGAGCCGACGAAGCACTGTTGCTCTCGCAGGAAGGACATGTGCTCGAAGGATCCACGACGAGCATCGTCTGGTGGCGTGGCAACGTGCTGTGCGGCCCTCCGCCCGGACCCGGCCTGCTCCCCGGGATCACCTGTGCCCTTCTCGGGGAGCTGGCCGGGCAACCGATCGTCGCAGAGTCCGCCACCCCGGCAGAGCTGGCGGACATTCCTGTGTGGACGGTCAACGCCCTGCACGGCATCCGGCCGGTCACCGAAGGGCTGGGCCGGTTCGGCGCGCGGGACGCGGCGATGGCCGAACGCTGGCAGGCGCGTCTGGAGTCGCTCGCCGTTCCCGTCGTACCCGCGCTGTTCACCTGAAGGAAAGGGTCTCCCGATGTCCGGCACCGCAGCACGTGAAGAGCCCGCGTACGAGCGCGATCTGCTGGTCCAGCTGACCCGTCGCTGGGGCAGGCGGGTGGCCGTCAAGAAGGACGAGCTCGACCTGGACGGTCACTTCGACGCGACTCTGCCGGACTTTCCCGAACACCTCGTGCCGGTACTGGCGTTACCGGGAGCGGAGAAGCTCGACCGGGACGCCCGCGAGCGCATCCTGTCCGCGGCGTGGATCTCCTACAACGCCAAGACCGCGGCCATCGAGGACGAGATCATCCTGCCGGCCTGCCGGTTGATGCTCCAGGAGCGGATCCCCGTCCGTCGTGACGACTTCGCCGTCGACGCGCTGCACCAGACGATCATCGACGAGCACTACCACATCCTGATGTGCCACAACGCCGTCGGCGTCACCCGCCGCCGGCGCGACATGGCCGGCGTGCGGTTCGCGCCGGACGCCTGGTCGGTGGTCCGGGGACGGGCCGCGGCCCGCGCCGGGCTGTCCGGATTCGACCGCGACATCGTCGACATCGCGTTCTCCCTGGCCGCCGAGACGACGATCAGCGGGTTCCTCTCCACCCTCGCCACCGCCCAGGACATCCAGCCGATGAACCGGATCACCACCGATCTGCACCGGCGCGACGAGAGCGGCCACGCGGTGGTGTTCCGCGAGTTGTGCGGCTCGCTCTACCGAAGCCTGGACAGCGCACAGCAGCAGATGTTCCGCGAAGCTCTGGTCAGCGGCCTGACCGCGTTCCGCTCCGCCGACCTGGAGCCGTGGGTAACCGTTGCGGCCCAAGGCGGCTTCGAGATCGGCGTCGACCAGCTGAGCGAGTGGGCCGCGTCCCGTCCCGCACCCGCGCGCGACACCGGACCGTTGCAGCTGCTGCTCGACGACCTGGGCATCAGCCACGACCTCGTCGAGCCGGCGCCGACTGCCCCGCATGGCTGAGCCACGAGAAGCGAACGGAGATCACGCCGCCAACGCGGCTACCGCGGACTGGCGGACACTCGTCGCCCACCAGCGGCCGGAATGGCCCGACCAAACCCGGCTCGACGAGGTGGTGGACCACCTGGCGGCCTCGCCCTGCCTGGTTACGCCGCAGGAGTGCGACACGCTCACCGCACGACTCGCCCAAGTCGCCGAGGGCAAAGCGTTTCTGCTGCAGGGCGGCGACTGCGCCGAACGCTTCGACAGCCAGTCGACGCAGGCGATCCACGGCAAGCTGCGGGTGCTGCTGCAGATGGCCGAGATCTTGACGTACGCGTCGGCGACGTCGGTGGTCACGGTGGCCCGAATGGCCGGGCAGTACGCCAAACCCCGCTCCCGGCCGACCGAGACCGTCGACGGGCGCACACTGCCGGCGTACCGGGGCGACGCGGTGAACGGCATCGGTTTCAGCCAGACCGAACGGCGGCCGGATCCGGCCCGGCTGCGCCGGATGTACGACGCCTCGCGGCACACGCTGGACATCATGCGCGCCTTCGTTCGCCACGGCGGCGCCGACCTGCGCCAGCTGCACGAGCGGAATCAGGACTTCGTCTCCCGTTCACCGGCCGGTGAACGCTACGGGCAACTCGACGGGCGGATCGACCAGGCGCGGTCCTTCATGCACGCGTGTGGCAGCGATCCCTCGGCGTTGCCCGTCTCGGAGGTGTTCGCCAGCCACGAGGGGCTGTTGCTCGACTACGAGGAAGCACTCACCCGCCACGACCGGCGCTCCGGCCGGCGCTACGCGGGCAGCGGCCACCTGCTGTGGATCGGTGACCGCACCAGACAACTCGACGGCGCCCACGTCGCCTACTTCGCGACCATCGACAACCCCATCGCGGTGAAGCTGGGCCCGTCCACCACACCCGAGCACGCGCTGGCGTTGATCGACCGTCTCGACCCCGACCGCCGGCCGGGCCGGCTCACGTTCGTCGTGCGCATGGGAGCCCGCCGGGTGCGGGACCTGCTGCCGGAGTTGGTGGAGAAGGTCAACGCCTCGGGAGCGCCGGTGGCATGGGTGTGCGATCCCATGCACGGCAACACCTTCCAGGCACCCAGCCGGCACAAGACACGGCGGTTCGACGACGTCCTCGCCGAGATCGCCGGCTTCTTCGAGGTGCACCGGGCGCTCGGCACCCACGCCGGCGGCCTGCACGTGGAGCTAACAGGAGAGAACGTGACCGAATGCGTCGGCGGCAGTGCAGGACCGGGTTTCGAGGACCTGCACCGCAACTACGAGTCGGTGTGCGACCCGCGCCTCAACGCCGACCAAGCACTCGAGCTGGCCGTCCTGGTCGCCGAGATGTTCTACCCGCAGCAACCGGCGTCGCGGCGCCGGACGCAGTAGTGAACGTCGCAGTGGCCGCATGACCGACCGTGAGAAGGACGTCGAGCCCTCGCTCCACGTCACCGACGCCCCCTGGAAAGTGAGGCTTCCATGACCGACTCGATGGGATTCACGGGGATGAAGGACGGGATGGAACCCGTCGCCTTTCCGCAGAAGCGGACCTGTCCCTACCACCCGCCCGCCGCCTACGATCCGCTGCGCGCCACCCGCCCGCTGGCCCGGGTCACTCTCTTCGACGGCCGCGAAGCCTGGCTCGTCACCGGTCACGGTGTGGCCCGCGAGCTGCTGACCGACGAGCGCCTGTCCTCCGACCGCACCCGGCCCGGCTTCCCAGCGCATCCCTTCCGCTTCGCCCGGTCCCGCAGCGGGCGTGTACTGCTGGGCGTCGACGGGCCCGAGCACCACACCCAACGCCGCATGGTGACCGGTGACTTCACCGTCAACCGGGCCACCGCGCTGCGTCCTCGGATCCAGCAGATCGTCGACGAACGGCTGGACGCGATGATTACGCAGGGGCCGCCAGCGGACCTGGTGGCCGCGCTCGCGCTGCCGGTGCCGTCCATGGTGATCAGCGCGCTGCTCGGCGTGCCGTACGACGACCACGAATTCTTCGAGGAGCAGTCCCGGCGGATGGTTCGCGGCCCGGAGGCCGCCGACATGCAGGACGCTCGCGAGCACCTGGAGGCCTATTTCGAGGACCTGATCGACCGCAAGCGGACCGACCCCGGCACCGGTCTGCTGGACGGCCTCGTCCAACGGCAGCTGAGCTCCGGCGAGGTCGACCGCGAGTACCTCGTCAACCTGGCCATCATCCTGCTGATCACCGGGATCGACACGACCGCCAACATGATCTCGCTCGGCACCTACACACTGCTCCAGCACCCCGAGCGGCTCACCGAACTGCGCACCGACCCGGACTTGCTGCCCGGCGCGGTCGAGGAGCTGATGCGCCTGCTGTCGATCGTGGACGGCACGCTGCGCATGGCCGTGGAGGACATCGAGATCGCCGGGACGACGATCCGGGCCGGCGACGGAGTGATCTTCTCGACCTCCGTCATCAACCGCGACGAGAGCGTCTACCCCGAACCGGACAACCTCGACTGGCACCGCCCGGCCCGCCACCACGTCGCCTTCGGCTTCGGTATCCACGTGTGCCTCGGTCAGCACCTCGCCCGCGCTGAACTGGAGATCGCCCTGGGCTCCCTTTTCGACCGGCTGCCCGGACTGCGCCTGGCCGCCCCGGCCGACCAGATCCCCTTCAAGTCCGCCGGCCCGGTCGAGGGGATGCTGGAACTCCCAGTGACGTGGTGAGCGGTCACGTCCGGTCGGAGCGACGGGGCTTCACTCCGCCTGCCGCACACCCTCTTCGGTATCGCAGTACTTCAACAATACCGGCGTCGAAGTATTTCCATGTGAGCGCGGAATCCGCGACCGAGATACGGCACGCTGTTCAAACGCCGTGTATCGAACATCCCGTTCTGACCGTGCCTCCCCGCGCAGGACGGCATCAGGGCCATCGTGGACCGGTGCGAATTGTTGGAGTTGGTCGGCTCGACCAACTCCAACAATTCGATCCCGATGGTCGAGGTGGCGAGAAAGCTCGGCGTCAGGGCGGAACTGGTGGCGGACGTGACCGAGTTCGACCCGCGTGGCCGGCCGGGCACACAATCGTTGTGAGCGCCGGAGATCCTCGTCGGCCGGGCGGCGACCGAGGACATCGTGCCGGTGCTGGCCGAGAGTCCTGCCGATCGAGACCAGCTGAGACACACCGGACCGTTCTTCGCAATTCAAAACCGGACAGAGCTCCAAATTTATCGATTGTAACTAATCCGACGTCGCCCCGCTTTGGGAAAACCCCCAAACGACACAATGCCCGGACTGCACTATTCTGCTGGTGACAGAGGTCGTGCGGGCAGGATTTCCCGAACAATGCGTTGCGGCGCGGAGCGGAGTGGGGACCGACGATGACCACCCACCTGGAGTACTACACCCACGGTATTCCGGAGGAAGAGCGCCGGACGCGAGCGTTCCTCGAAATCGGCCGGCGCGCCGGACAGTTTCCCAGCGCGGTCGCGCGGGCGGAGCACGCCGACCTCGAAATCAGCGTCTGGTGCAGCAACGACTACCTCGGGATGGGGCAGCACCCGCAGGTCCTGACCGCGGTGCACGAGGCGGTGGCCAAGTTCGGCGCGGGCTCCGGTGGTTCTCGCAACATCGGCGGGAACAACCACCGCCACGTCGAGATCGAATGCGAACTCGCCGATTGGCACGGCAAGGACAGCGCACTGCTGTTTCCCTCGGGTTATGCCGCCAACGACGGCGCGCTCACGGTCATTGCCGGCACTCCGCCGGGCACCGTGGTGTTCTCGGACGAGCTGAACCACGCCTCGATCATCGACGGACTTCGGCACAGCGGCGCGCAGAAGCGGATATTTCGCCACAACGACGTCGCGCACCTCGAAGAACTTCTCGCCGACACCGATCCGGACGCCCCGAAGGTCATCGTGCTGGAGTCGGTGTACTCCATGTCGGGCGACGTCGCACCGCTCGCCGAAGTCGCGGAGCTGGCGCACCGGTACCGGGCGACCACCTTCCTCGACGAGGTGCACGCGATCGGCATGTACGGGCCGGAGGGAGGCGGTATCGCCGCGCGGGAAGGGCTCGCGGACCGGTTCGACGTCATCATGGGCACGCTGGCGAAGGCCCTCGGTACGGCGGGCGGCTACATCGCCGGGCCGCGTGACCTGATCGACGTGGTGCGCACCCGGTCCCGCGCCTTCGTCTTCACCACGTCCCTGCCGCCTGCCACGGCTGCCGGCGCACTGGCGGCCGTGCGGCACCTGCGGCAGTCCGAGGTGGAGCGTGAGCGCCTGGCGGAGAACGCCACGCTGCTGCACCGGCTGCTCGACGAGGCCGACATCCCCTACCTGTCCGCCGACTCCCACATCGTGTCGGCGCTGATCGGCGACGACGCGTTGAGCAAGCAGGCTTCCGCGTTGCTGATGGAGCGGTACGGGATCTACGTCCAGGCGATCAACGCCCCCAGCGTGCGCGCCGGGGAGGAACTGCTGCGCATCGCTCCGTCCGCCACGCACACGACGGCCGACGTCCGGAAGTTCGCCGACGCGCTGGCGGTGATCTGGCGCGAGCTCGACCTCCCCGGTGCCTCCGCGCTGCCCCGCGGCGGCCGGGTCCGCTCGGGTGTGAAGGCGCTCGTGTGACCCGTCCCCTGGCCGCCGTACTCGCCGACACGGCAGCTCGGCGGCCGTCCCACCCCGCCCTGATCTGCGGGCCCGAAACTCTTGCGTACGAACAGTTGTGGGAACGGGCCCGGAGCTGCGCGGCGGTGCTGCGCCGCAACGGAATCGGCCCAGGTGATCGCGTAGCCCTGCTGATCCCCAACACGCCGGACTTCCCGGCGGCCTACTACGGCGTGCTCGCGCTCGGGGCGACTGTCGTTCCACTGAACACCCTCTCGCGGACCGCCGAGATCGAGTTCGTGCTTCGCGACAGCGGGGCGAAGGCGCTGATCTGCGCGAGCGAGCAGGGTGTGGCGGCGGACGTCGCAGTCGTCACCGTCGCGGACCTGCGGCAAGGCGCGGAGCCCGTCGTCGGCTACCACCCGAGCTCGCCCGACGACATCGCGGCGATCCTCTACACCTCCGGCACGACCGGAAAGCCCAAGGGGACGATGCTCACCCATCGCAATATCGTCACCAACATCGAGGTCACCGCGGCCTCCCCGTTCGCCGTCCGGACCGACGACCGGCTGCTGTGCTGCCTGCCGCTGTCCCACACGTTCGGCCAGACCTGCGGCATGGGCGTCTTCTTCCACATCGGGGCCACCGTCGTGCTGGCCGACCGGTTCCACGCGGCCACGGCGCTGGAGCTGATGGCGAAGCACGGCTGCACGGTCTTCATGGGCGTGCCAACCATGTACCACTCGCTGCTGGCCGAGCTCGAGTCCGCTGCTCCCGCACCGCGGCTGCGCCGGGTGTTCAGCGGAGGTTCGGCGCTCGCGGTACCGGTCCTGGAGCAGGTGCGCCGCGCGTTCGGCTGCGAGGTCTACGAAGGGTACGGGCTCACCGAGACCTCGCCGTGCGTCGCCTACAACCAGCCGGGGCGCCCCACCCGGCCCGGCACCGTCGGGTTCCCCATCGAGGGGGTCGAGGTCGCGATCACGCGCGCCGATCTCGAAGGCGCCGTCGAACTGCTGCCACCCGGTGAGCTCGGCGAAGTCGTGGTCCGCGGCCACAACGTCATGGCCGGCTACCTGGGACAGCCGGAGGCGACCGCGGAAGTCCTGGTTGACGGCTGGTTCCGCACCGGCGACCTCGGGGTGCTCGATCCGTCCGACGGTTATCTGTCCCTTGTGGACCGCAAGAAGGACGTGATCATCCGCGGCGGGTACAACGTCTATCCCCGGGAAGTCGAGGAAGTCCTGCAGCGGCACCCGGCTGTCGCGCAGGTCGCGGTGATCGGACTGCCGGACGCACGGCTCGGCGAGGAGATCTGCGCGGTTGTGGTGCCGGCCGGTGACGACGCGCTCGCCGAGGAGCTCCTCACCTACGGGCGCGACGAGCTCGCGAGCTACAAGTGCCCGAGGCGGATCGAGTTCACCGACGAGCTCCCTCTCGGGCCTAGCGGCAAGGTGCTGAAGCGAGAACTCAGAAGGAAAGTGATGTCTGCGCAAGACCACTACGTCCGCCAGGTGCTGGCCGGCCTGGAGTCCGCACCCGACCGGATCGCCCTGTGGCGGGAGGACGAACAGCTCACCGCGGGACAGTGCCGCGCGGCGGTGCTGACGGCGGCGGACGCCCTGCGCCGTCACCTCGCCGGACAGCCTGCGCCGGTCGTGGCGGTGCTCACCGTGACCAACAGCCCGGCGACCATCATCCTCCGCTACGCGGCCAACCTCGCCGGGGCCGCCCTGGTCCACCTGCAGTCCACGAACGCGGTGGATCCCACCGACCAGATGGCCGCCGCCGCCCGGCAGAAGATCCTCAGCAGGACCGGGGCGACCTTCCTCGCCGTCGACAAGGAGAACCTCGACGCGGCCCGCGAACTGTGCGATCGACTGCCCGAGCCACCGCGGCTCGCCGCGCTCGGCGCCCTGGGTCCCGATGTCCTGGACCTCTCGTCGGGTGACCCGGACGCCTTCGATCCCGACGCCGTCGAGATCGATCCCGAACAGCCGGCCGTGGTGATCTGCACCAGCGGTACTGGCGGCAGCCCCAAAGCGGTCACGATGCCGTACCGCGTCCGCAGCCTCTTGCTCCAGATGGGCCTCAAAGTGGGCTTCCAGCCCCTGGAGCCCCTCGTGTACCTGTCGACGCTGCCGGTGTGCAACTCCAGCAGCGCCGTCGTCGATCTCGCCCTCGCCTCTGGCGGAACGGTCGTCCTGCACGACGGGTTCGACGCTGACGACGTGCTGCGGGCCGTGAAACAGCACCGCGTCTGCACGCTGACGATCACCCCGCCGCAGCTGTACATGTTGATCGACCACCCCGACATCGTGACCACCGACCGGTCGAGCATCAGGACCATCGCCTACATCGGCTCTCCCGCGGCCCCCGCACGCCTGGCCGAGGCGCTTGAGGTGTTCGGCCCGGTGCTGCTCCAGATCTACGGGACCACGGAGACCGGCACCATCAGCGTCCTGACCCCGCCGGACCACCTCGACCCGGAACTGCGCACGACCTCCGGTCGACCGGCCGCGGAGCTGCGCATCCGCGATCTGGACGACGATCGTGACGTCCCTCCCGGCGAGATCGGCGAGGTGTGCGTGCGCAGCCCCTCCGCCATGCTGGGTTATTGGGGCGAGCCGGAGCTGACCGCCGTGACCGTCCGCGACGGATGGGTGCACACCGGCGATCTCGGTTCCATCGAGGGGAACGGCTTTCTGCGCCTGCACGGCCGGATGGGCGAGGTGATGAAGACCAACGGCATCAAGGTCCATCCCACAGATGTGGAGAACGCGCTGATGACCCATCCGGAGGTCGCCCAGGCCGCGGTGTACTGCGTGGTCGACGGCGACCGCGTGGAGCACATCCACGCGGCCGTCGTGGTGCGGCCGGGCAGGACCGTCGACTCTGGGACGCTGATCGGTCACGTTGCCGCCGAACTGTCCCCGAAGCACGTGCCGGTCGGGGTGACGTTCCACGACGCCCTGCCTCTCACCGGCGCCGGCAAGCCGGACAAGCAGACCCTGGCCGCACGACACACCCGGTAGGTCTGGCAGATGTGGTCCAGGACCGCGCGTCCCTCGGGACTGACCGGGCCGCGCTCGATGGCGTCGGCGATGGCGACGCGGCCGCCGGGGCGCAGGACGTGGGCGGCCTCGGCCAGCACACGGCTGCGGTCGGGCATGTGCCACATCGACTCCAGCGCCCAGGCCACGGCGAACGAACCTGTACCGCCCGAAAAGTCATCACCGCGGCTCACGATGCGTACCTGTACTCGTTGATCACCCCACCGAGGATCCGGATGCGAAGTGGTCGGCGGCTTGGGCTGTCGTGGTCATGCGCTGATGCGGGGTGCTCTCTGACGCCTGGCGGTAGCTGGTCGAGGGCTTGGTGAGGCCGGTGCTCGTTGTAGTGCGTTTGGTGTGTGTCAACGGAAACTTGGATCTCTTGGTGGGTGGACTTCTGCCGTCCAGGCTGGCGGACGGCAGACCGGGGTCAGGCGCGGTGGCAGTGCCCGTTCGCCGACGGCGGCACGTCCAGCGTCGGGTTGCGGTCGAAGAACCCGACCGGTTTCAGGGTGGACCGGGCGTAGTCGACGGGCATCACCGGCCAGTCCTCCGGGTGTGGGAAGTGCGTCAGGCCGAAGGTGTGCCACAGTCGCGGGAGCTGCCGTCGGAGAGATCGAGCAGCAGCACCCGGAACCGGCGGTCGACCGGGGCACCCAGGGTGAAGGCGAGCACCTCGTCCTTGGCGGGCTCTTCGAGGGCGAAGAAGTCGAACCGCACGGCGTCCGCGAGGATCCGGCGGGCGGCGGCGATCTCTTCGCCGGTCACCGGGTCGAGCGGGTGGGTGGCCGTGGTGGTGGCCTGGTCGTCAGTCAGCGTCATGGATCGCTCCTGTATCAGGCGAGTTCGGG